>Ga0065711_1028448_pt1 | contig 41153 bp, 18 predicted proteins | sample Hoacrofraction12_FD_59098 | JGI IMG/M metagenome (GOLD analysis project Ga0065711, IMG submission 59098) | Hoatzin crop microbial communities from Cojedes, Venezuela - Epithelial fraction 12 v2 (version 2) | ecosystem: Host-associated > Birds > Digestive system > Esophagus > Crop | place...
AGAGCTGCACTCCAGCAGGTCCGCCCCAAGCCTGTACTGGTGCATGGGGTTATTCCTCCCCAGGTGCAGGACCCTGCACTTGCCCTTGTTGAACCTCATCAGGTTCCTCTCTGCCCAACTTTACAGCCTGTCCAGGTCTCGCTGAATGGCAGCACAGCCTTCTGGTGTATCCACCACTCCTCGCAGTCTGGTGTCATCAGCAAACTTGCTGAGGGTACCTTCTAACTCTTCATCCAGGTCATTGATGAAGAAGTTGAACAAGACTGGGCCCAGTACTGACCCCTGGGGGACACCACTAGTTACCGGCCTCCAACCAGACTCAGCGCCACTGATGACAACCCTCTGAGGTCTGCCATTCACCCTGCTCTACACGGCCCAGCCTCACGACTCCCGAGCCGCCATGCTGCCCGGGGTGGCTTCAACCCCCACAGCTGCCCTGGGGCTACTGGGAACCTGGGGCTTCAGGCCAGGGCCTCTCCTCGCGTCCTGTCCAGCTGCTGTGGGCACAGCTCTCTCCTGCTTCACCGTCAGCTTTTCAGCAGTAGGTGTGTTACCACAGAAGCCTGGGGGTGCATTCATGCACGCCCTTAGACAAGGCTGTCTCCTGGTGTCACCTTGCCCATGGTAACTCTATGCCCCCTCCTGCGTTAGAGCTGGGATTTTCAACCTTACTCAGTGAAGGCTGAGCTCCTTCTGACCTCTGAGCTTCAGGTGACGTTCCCTTATTTTAGGAGGGAACCTAAATCCTAGGAACCCAGGGCTTGTTGCTGTCATCCTCCATCCCTAAAACCAACTCCATCTATCTTGCTCCTGACTGCACATTGTCCCAGGCTTTTGGGTGCCTCTTCTGAGGTACAAGGTGACAATGGGTACCCAGTGCCTTGCAAATGGATCAAATGCACAGGCTGAGAAGGCAGTCTCCGAGACTGAAGCCCTCTGAAAGGTGCACCTCAGGCTGAGCAGACAGAACAGGTCACAAAGCCCTTTGTGAAACTCTTGGACGCAGGGAGGAAGAGGAGGAGTTAATTACATTAATTCAGCAAACATGATTTGACTCATAGCAAATTCTGCATCACCTCACCTGAGCATTACCAGAATCATTACAGCACCAGGCGGAGCAGGAAGGTCTCGCCTGCCAAAGGAAGCCTGTACAGAACAGCAACAGGGGGAAGGACGGGAAAGAAGGAGAAAAGAGGAAATATCTGGTTTCGATCAACTCCTTAAAAATAGAAGTCTGATTACTGTTGCCCATTTCTGATTTCCCGAAGGGAAAGCAGGAGAAGAAGAAGGATCTATAAATAGTTTGCAACACAGAGAAACCTATAGCCAAGTTGCTGGGAAAGATCAATAGCATGATTCAAGGAGGGCTCCAAATTACATCTCAGGGGAGGGAGGTGCTGAACGGAATTGATAAATGAGTTGCAAATGCTGTGTGTGTTGTGTGTATCTAATTAACAGAGGGTGACTGGGATCAATAGCAACGAAGGAGCTGGTCTAAAAATAGCACTCAGGCAGGGTTTGCAACCTGTGGGCAACAGCTTGGATGGAAATGTCCCCTGCAGTAATTAACCTTTAGCTGGGAAGGGGTGGTTCACGTGGGGTCGAAGCAGAGCCTGTGGGCCACTGGGAAGGGACGAGGTCTCCATGAGACTTCAGGAGACAGAGCAGCGTGACAATCATGGAGGGTACAGGCGCGGCCCTGAGATCGCAGCCTCCCTCGCATCAGGCTGCAGTGACAAGCTGCGGGTCGGTGTGGTGCTTTCTGGAGAAATATCTGAGTATTAGCATTTTGCTGGCGTTGTGGAACAGGAAATATTTGTACTTCTGTGTACTTGCAAAGGTTTCAATCAACATTGCTGAGATGAAAGTCACAGTCACTTTTTAAACAACTATTTACCGCCACAAGAATTTGGGATTTTCTTCTTTTTTTGCTGAGCTTGTTGCCAAGAAAATATCCACCTCTCTGAGGACCAGTCTTTGCTGATCCAGAGTCACCAGCAGAAGTCCATATTTTGAATCACAGAGCAAATAACAGCCAAAGAGAAGTCTCCTTCAATCCTTCAATCCTTCCATCTAGAGCAGAACAGTCAGGCAGTCTTCAGGCAGGGGGATTGATGTTGGACAGCATGATCAATGGCTCAGCTCGCGGGCTTTGCCAGAGTGCCAGGTTGAGCTGGCGTCACCTGTCCTGCTTTTGTCTGGGATAGAGTTAATTTTCCTCCCAGCGGCTGCTGTGTTTTGGATTTAGTACGAGAAGAATGTTGATAACACTGTTGTTTTCAGTTGTTGCTAAGAAATCAAGGACTTTCTTCAGTTTCTCATATCCAGCTAACGAGCAGGTGTGCAGGAGCTGGGAGGGAGCACAGCCAGGCAGCCAGCCCGAACTGCCCAACGGAAATATTCCATACCATAGACGTCAGGCCCAGTTTTCAAATAGAAGTTGGCTGGGGGGCAGAAATCGCTTTTTTCCTTTTCCATGAGTTTGAATCTTCTCTTGGATGGGAGTTTGGTCTTCTTCAGGAGTCTCATGAAATTTGCAAAATCTACGATTTCCAGGTTCTGCGATTGCTGCTTGGGGACTGCCTGTGAATCGTTCGTCGGACGGTGAGAAAATTGTATTGTATGTAGTTTGTTTCGCATATTCATTATTAGCAGTAGTAGCAGTAGTAGCAGTAGTAGCAGTATTTCCTTTGTTGTCTTATTAAACTGTCTTTATCTCAACCCATGAGTTTCCCCTTTTGTCCATTTCTCCTCCCAGTCCTGCCAGGGGGAAAGGGAAGGGGTGAGCGAGCAGCTGTCTAGTGCTTAGTTGCCAGCTGCTGGGTTAAACCATGACAGTCCTTTTTGACACCCAGCGTGGGGCTCAAAGGGTTGAGATCACAGCAGATCTGACCAGAGTTTGTTAAAATGAATCAGTGATAAACATTCATTGTGTCAGTTTGGTTGTTTCTGGTCACAATGTGGCTATCAGGGTTGGTCTCAGAGTTGTGTTGTGCAACAACTTACTTGCCGTATATACTGTTTATCGGTGCTTATGTGCAGTTTGTCACCTCTGGACACTGGATTAAGGTTATCACTTTGCTGTGCTGTGTGACACTGGCTTATTGTTTGGTAAAAGTGAGAAGCAGACACATACACTTAGGAATAGAAACTTTGTTGTCAGCTTGAGTGCAGAATTGGGACCCAGGGGTGTCCAGCATGACTGAAAGAAAAGGAAACCATAAAGATGAAGAATCTAGAAAATATCTCTTTGTCAAGCTGGCGTGGAAAGGATTGGAGGGGTAAGGCACGAGTGAAGAGCTTTTCTCTAATATAGATGGAAGTGGCTAAAAAGATCTTTCCTGGCCAAACGTTTTCTCCATAAGGTAAAAAAAAGTCTTTTATTCTGTGGGAAAGTGACTGACTGGCAACCTGGACAGTTGTAGAAAGAGCTACTGGAGGAGCAAACCTTGAGTAGTCACCAAAAGGAAGGTTAACTCGAAGTGTCAACGCATATCTTAGCTCTTCTTGGTTAAGTCCAACTTGAGGGAGAACAAGCAGGCTGGAAGAGAGCCCTAGGCTATGCAGTGGTTGCCCTGGCTGCTGACAGCTGTGCTAACCCAACGTTTCACCTACTCTTTCCACAAAAACCCAGTGGGAGTTGGAAGTGTCAAGGCAGGACTATGTGGGTGCTGCTGTGTTAGAGCAGCTCTCCTGTTTCATCTTGAGTTCACTCTGCAGCGAAGAAAGAGCTAGCTGCAAGGGCAACTGGCTTCTGAGTTGCTTTTGTGGACCTCTCCAGTCACTCTTGTTGACCTGTCAGTGATGCTCCTTGAGAGAGAACTAATGTCTCTCTTTCTCTCTGCAAGAAGGGTCTGAGAACTCCCAATCCATGAGCCATCTACCAGCTGAACCACAGGAGTCACAACAAACCAGATAAGGAAAAAAAGCCCCTAAAACCAGAAAAATAACCAAAAAACATAATCAAAACTAGAAAGAAAAAGAGCTAACACAGCTTGTCAAGAAACCATTTTCTTTCTCTTGAAACAGTGGCACAAAGATGGTCAGAAGCGCAGTTCTGGTTCAGGGCCAAGGTTCATTTAGCCCAGAAGTCTCTCTTCCACAGAGGCTGTAGCAGACATGAGGGAGAAATGTGAACAGAACAAGCACGTGTGATTCTCTTTCAGCTTCTTAAACACTCTCCCAACCTCAGACTGTTTTAATTCAGGGGATTTTGTGAGCCTCAGTTAGTTGCTTTATTTAGTGACCCATGATGGATCTTTCTCCTGAGCACTAGTTCTCTCTCTTCCTGAATCCAGCTAAAATTTTTGCATCCTCAGCAAAAATTCTCATCCTCCCCCAAGGAGGAGTTCAATAGATCTGTCATTCAGAGCAACAAGAGCACTCCCTTTTATTTGTTCAGTTTCTCTGTGCCACTCACGGTTTGGTAGGGGCTTTGAAGTTCAAGAAGGTAGCCACATTTTTAGCCACATTTTTAGCAGGGACAGAATGTGCCATCTCTGTGTGGCTTCCCCATCTGTCTGCCACAGCAATGAGAGTTAGAACCTCTGTGTGTACAGGCGAGCAAGGCAGAAGTGTAGCCCTGGCTCACTTTGCCCTATAAAATATCTCCATCCCTTTGGAAGATTTCTTTGAATTACTGCAATAAAAGTACCACACAAGGCATTGTCCTCTCCAGGGCTGCATGCCCTAAGGAAGCAAGAGATGCATAGCAATACGCGACAGGTGTTGACACTCGCTGCAGATGTTCTTTTGAGTGACAATAAGTACTTGTTCATGGAAGGTGGTCACACACAAGGAGTTGTCGTTTCCACGCTGTTTACGTGAGCAGAGTGCTTCAGTTCTGTAGCGATTCCAACACCCAGTGAGGCTGATAATGCGTAAGAGAACCACTGCAATTTCAGCAATTAAGAATATCTCACCAGAGGTCCCCCATAAATATTCTTGCCTGCAAGTCTACAAAACTCATTCCTTAAATGATCTGACCACGAATGAAGACTGTCCTTCACAATGCAGCTGCAGCACCAAAGTAAATGTTTCAATTAAAGGAGGTGGGAAGTGGCTCATTTTGAAAATGCAGTGACTGACTCAAAGCCTGTCATAGCCATATCTATCAGCTCTGGTGGCCTTTGGATCAGGCTGTTATCAAGAATGCGAAGATTATCACGACGAGCATTAGAGAATGGATTGTAAGGAGCCAAACTTCCCTTTAGTTTCACACCCTCTCTTCATGTCCCTTGCTTCTGCCAGCTGTGTGCGTTCGCACAGTCACTGAAGTGTTCGTGGACGATGGACTTACTTCACTGACTGTGAGAGGAAGCTGAGCCTGGGTTAGCAGGTGAATACACCTGTGTCCTTAGAGCAGCAGCTCAGGAAAATGATGGAGGAGGGAACATTCCCTGGGTAGCTCTCGTTTTATTCTTTGTACCTTTTTCCCATTGATGTTCAAAGGATTGCAGCGTCTATTGGATACACTCAGGCGGGTCTCAGATGATTCAATAGTGTTCCCTACCTCAAACAGTGTTTATGCAGAAGAAGGTAGAACAGGGCACTGGTGCTTTAATTCTTGCCTCCATCCCCCCTGTCCTTGCAACATGACAGTCCTCTTGAAAATAATCAGCAGTGACAGAAAACATGCACGAGGAGTCTCACTGACTTAGAGAGAGAGTGCTTGTGTGAAGCAAGTTCACACATGGGAGAAAAAAGAACAGGATCAGACCTACGCTTCATATTTTTCCCACACTAATTTCTTTTTACAGGGAATTCACTAATATTAAATCCACCTAGGTGGCAGGAATGTGAGCATCTGGTTCAGCCTAAATAGTCTCTTCTGTTCTATTTTTATATCCATGTATCATTTTTATTCTGCAGAGCTTGTGCATGGCGGAAAGGGTGAGTTCACTTCGCAGTATACAAGCCAAAGGTCTCTTCCAGAACTGCTGTGAAGGATTTGAGAGATGTTTCACTCAAACACAGAATTTATATATAGGCACAAAGCTTTCATTAAACATGAGCCACCAAGGGGACAGCGTCAGTCACTGACGGTAAAGTATGCATGTCTTGTAGGCACACTATAGAGGAAAAGGCTGCCTTGGAGAAATTAGTACAGCAAAGGTGTTGATTATTGATGTGTTTGTTACTGAATTGACTCCACCTAAGTTTCCTGAGCCAATGTGACTTGCAGATCTATTTGTAGATTACCAAATGCTCACAGTGTGAATGTCACTTTTGCATGCACTGCAGCTGATGCCTCAATGTAATATTTGGTGCATACTTTAGATGACTACCTTGCGTACCAAAACTGCTGCTGAATAAGAGTAAGTCTTGAAGGAGAACCCTGGCAAAGCATAAAGATCTCTGTACAGGTAGAGCCTTCTCCATCATCACCAAAGGTAACTGAGCTGCAAAGATCCAGAGCACTGGGAGAGACAACAGTCTTCTGGTAGCAATGGGTACTATAATTTGACGCAACAACTTCTGAATGAATTTGTGGAAGTGTGCATTTTGTTAAAATCACCATTGAAGGCAGAAATTAATTGCTAGTGCAAAAAGCTACAACTGTTACTAACGAACGCACTGTAAAGGGAAAATAGGAGCTATCATGAATATTTGCTGAGGAATTGTCTTGTTCAGAAGGAAGGACACCATATTGCTTGGAACATTTTAAATAAGGCTGAATGAAATGTGCTGATTTACCTTATTTCTGTGCGTTGACTGCTTGAGCAGCAGGACCTAGCTTTTGCCTCGTTTGAATAAATGGTTGATGTATACACATTGTTTTTATTTGGAAGAGACTGAGAGGGCTCTTCCACATCTCCTTACATTTTTTTCCTGTTTGAGGACACATGAATACACTCACCCTTCAGATACCTCTGTAGTTTTCAGAGTGCATTTTGTTCTAATTCTTTTTTTCTGGCCTCTATGCCCATCATTTATGACCTGACCACCTCCCAGTAATGGAAAAACTTTTTCCAATCAACATTTTCCCCCTGCATATACCATTTTTCAGGTAGGAAATAGAGAGATTTACCAAAGCTGTAGAGAAAGCCTGTGGTGGGTGGGGTATCCATCTGCTGCCTTAGCCTAGGTCTTTCACAAACAAGGACGGACATCCTGTGGGGTGTCCCCTCTGCCTCCATTTCCATCTCTTGCAAACCTGTCTCAACGGTCCAAGGCCTAAATACTCCAGTGCAATCCCTGCATGCTCCTGCTATGGGTGCAGCTTTGGAATCTACCTAGGACATGCTAAAGCCAAGCAAGTCAATCTGTTGTAGAGCAAGTGGAAAAACAGCATCTTCCCCTTCTCCACAGACATACTGGAAGTGTCAGCTTTACTTCACCAAAATCAGGTGGTGCCTGGACTAACTAGTAATTAAGAAATTGATGCTAAATATTGTTATTACTGTATCTGGCTGTGTTGAAATGGAACTAAAAGCATAGCAGTAGCTTAAACCTCAGTTAATTCAATTACATTTAGCTATGCCAGACTCTCTTACAGCTATTTTCCAAAATAAATTCCAACCTGTATATACACACAAGGCTAAACTGTTTCTGTGAAAGGAAGATTATAGTTTTACTTGTAGGGATCAAGCAGGATATATACTCTAGTGAAAACCTTTCCTGAGAAACTCAGAGAGTCAGGGCAAAGGCAGTACCATCTCATGGAGAGAATTTCCCACCACCTCATATTATCACTTATTTTGAAACTAGAGGAGGGAAGGAAAATGAACCTTTAATAACTGCCCAGCTCTAAAATCAATTTCAGTGCTCAAGACAGCTTGTAAACACACAACATGCTTTAAAAAAGGATTGATGCTGAGGAAAGTGAGGTGCACATTTTTCTGCTGTGGAAGTCAAATGAGGCTTTTAAATAGCTTCCATTTTCGAGGGTGCGTAAGTGGCTACAGTATTAAGAGCACTCCTCTGGCTGAAGACAGACGAGGGATTTGATTCCCAGCTCTGTTACACACATTTAAATAAGGAGTAACCCACTGAGAATTGACCTAGTGTACATTTGTTGTAAGAAAACAATAGGACAAAAACTTGTATACAAAAATTGTAACAAGGACATAAATTACGATGATTTACACTTTTGGGCCAGGAGTTGGGAAGTCCTTTTAAAACCACAATTGATTGATGAAGCCTCACAATATGCCTGTGATTCAGTAAGTACTATACTCAGTTTGCAGATGGTTGCTCAGAAGCACAGCATAGTTATATGGTTACAAGCCCAACAAATGAACTAGTGGCAGGACATGAACCAAATGCAGGTTGCCATATCATAACTATCATGCAGCCGTGATTTGGGATAGCATTTTTACCTTGTGGTTGCTCAGTACAAGCCAGCCTGACTGACTGAATAAGGTTATAATAATACTGAAATAGAGTGAGAATTTCTGCGGTTTTGTCTCTCTTGGTTACCAAAAATGATGACATAGCACTGTTATGGTTCTTCTGCCTTTACACCTGCATAGTGTCACATCTCGTCACTCCAAGGCCCATGGCTTTGCTCAACAATCCACACTCTATTTAAGCTGCTGAGGTAGGATTTCAAAAACTAGGCTTACTAGGAGGTTTAGGGATGCTCGACTGCTTACAAAGTTCAGTAAGGCCATCTTGAACAACCAGCCAAGACTAGGGGCAGCTTCCACTGATATCTCACAAGCTACATTACGAGGACAGGCTGAGAGAGTTGGGGCTGTTTAACCTGGAGAAGAGAAGGCTCCGGGGTGACCTTAGAGCAGCCTTCCAGTACCTGAAGGGGTCTACAGGAAGGATGGAGAGGGACTTTTCACAAGGTTATGTAGTGATAGGACAAGGGGGAATGGCTGTAAACTAAAAGAGGGCAGATTTCGATGAGGTATTAGGAACAAATTCTTCACCATGATTGTGGTGAAACACTGGCACAGGTTGCCCAGAGAAGCTGTGGCTGCCCCCTCCCTGGCAGTGTCCAAGGCCAGGCTGGATGGAGCTCTGACCAACCTGGTCTAGTGGAAGGTGTCCCTGCTCATGGGGTTGGAACCAGATGATCTTTAAGCCCCCTTCCAACCCTTACCATTCTATGATTCTATGATTCTATGGTTCTATACATGTGTGAGACAGAAAATATCAGTGGTGAGGCCAGAATGCATGAAGACAGTGAAGAGTATGACAGTTATGGTTGTCATGGAGGGGCTCTAACCTAGTTGAGGGAAAAAAGCAGACTGGAAAGAAGGTGTGGGAGACTAAGGAAGGAAATGAACAGAGAAATTAGGAGCTGAGGATGAGGGGCTAGGAGGGAGGTGGTTGGTGCAATCATCCATTTGGCAAGGGGCAGAAAAAAATTGCAGTTGCAACTGCAGAAAATGTTCATCAATGTCCACTTCAACTGTGTCTGCAGCTTTTCCAGCTGTCTGGAGACTCTGGCTGACTATTCTTGGCATTTTTTCTTGAAGGCAACGAAGTAGAGTAGGGAACAGACAGCACCCGCATTTTAGTTTCTCCGCGGGGGCAGATAGTCTGTCATGCAGTGTTCAAAATCTAGGGGATTCTTGGGAAAGGCACATTATGTTCACTGAGTTACCATTGTACTGGCAGAATAAAGTGGGCTCTCAGACCCAAACTGTGTTTCCAAGAGGCATCACGCCTTGAAGATTTCTGAGCACATCTCTTGCTGAGTATTTTTTCTTGCATGGACGTAACACTGCAGAGACTTTTGCTTGTGCTTGTGTGTCAGGCTGATGATGTGAGGAAAAAAAGAGCAAGGGCTCCACCAGCTCCTCAGTTTTCTGATCCCATCCTCCCTGAGTGCAACTGGAGAATGTTTGTGTGCACTGATAGCTGAGGGGCATTAACACTAATGCACCTCTCAAAAACCCTTTCCACTGTTCTCCTGAAAAGCCTGCTCAGGACACACTGCTCAGGAGGGAAAACTGCTGTTTAAACAGACTTTCCCCGGGATTAATTTTATGTCTGCAGCAGATAACATTTCCCTACTGCGAAACTCCAGTAGCGAAACATCTTTGCAAGTATCTGCAAACGCCTGCCTGCAAAGCAGAGCTTTGCACAAGCTTAGTAGCTTTTCCCCATCAGCAAAGCAAGCTGTCTGATTGCAGCACGCAGCTTTAGCCATATAACCGCACTGCTCTTAGGACTCAGTGCCAGCATAGCTAGACAGTCACGGTTCACACCTCCTCACAGCCCCCGGGCAACGTCGCTCAGCCAGCAAAAAGCTTGTGGTTAGCATTGGCCAAGCAGCGTGGCTGGAGCTGGCCCTGGTTCTACAGCGCATGTGCTCCCGGCGCTGCTGAGCTCTTCCTTGCTGAACCTACTCTAAAGCCACATCAAATAACAGGCAAGAGTTACAGGTCAAAAGTCGATGAGAAAATGGCAAATGCTATTTCCGGCCTCCTGAGTCAGGCAAAGGAGATGGGGAAGGAAGGGTTTGGGACATTTTGGTTTTCCATGTCTTGGCAAGGATAATAATTTCTGGCAGATGGAAAAGTCCCATTGGGCAAATTGGAAAGTCCTGAAAAGGCCTATTTTGGCAGATTGAACAGGCAGAAATCTGAGCCCTGAATATGAAGCCGCTTGATAGCTTAGTAAGACCACTTACAATCAATCTCGTCCTCTTAGCAAGTGAGTGAACAGCAGGGCATATGATTGAATGTTTTTCATATAAATGTTGTGAAATAAACCACACTCCATTTCCTGCTGCAGGCTTCCTTCAACGGTAAATGTCAGGTGTGCAAGATAAAACAGGGCCTAAGATCCACTCCAGATCACAGCATCTCCTGCATTTCAAATGTACGTAGAGCTGCCTTTCCACGAGCTACAAAAGATTGAATTCATCACACTTTCCAGAACACTGCTAAGTAAAACTGAAGACTGATATACTACTAATAGTTGAGGCTTCTTATAGCAGCCTCATCTGTTATCACATCCTCCGCCATCATCCAACTTCTACTCCTACCTCGCAGTTACTCTGGCCCTCGTGCTCTGTTTATATTGTTCTTCCTCTCCTGGCTTCATACCTATTTCCATGCCTCTCACTTTCCTGGATTCAGTTTGCCTGCTGACCTCTGATGCCACCAGCTCATGCAAGTCCTCAGTAAAAATCACTTCTGCCATGACATAAGTCAAAAACTCTGGACACCCTTCATGGGATGCCACCATAGGTTTGTGTTCCTGGCTCTGCACAGGGTGACAGTATGGCATGATGCAACTTTCTGCACCCCTCTGGGCCTCAGTTTCTTTACATATGGGAAGAATAATCTATAACCTGATGCCGTACCCAAACTTCACTCAGGGCAGATGCTTGATTCTCTGTGTGTCTTGAGGTCTAGTAAATCAAAGTCTAGGTCTGGTGGAAATGGCTAGTTTCACCGGTAGTTTGCATGAGCAGAGACTGAGAATGAATGAAAAGACATTTAGGATTTATCCCAAAGCACCTATTATGAATACATCATTAAATCCATCTTAGCACAACTTGTGCAGTCAAGGAATGGGACAGAAGCTCCAGGCCTGACCTGGACCTGAGTCTGAGGGACCTGAGGAGAGAGGGAGAATATAATTCTAAGTAACATCACTATTAACTGACACGCTGTCATGATGCTTTAGAGGAAAAGAGAGGGGATGATTACAGAGGGAGAGCAGGAGCCACAAACCAGCACTTTCATTTTTCGAAACCTTCCCATAGCTTGGCAGAGCAAATGACAACAGAAGTTAAAACAGCACTTTCCAGTTTTCCATTTTTTATTTCCACATGATTCTCTCTGCAACTGCAATTAGGATATTTATTTTCCTGTCTTGTGCTTTTTCAACACAGACCGTCAAATGGTTTGGTAGCAGATAGAAAAACACAGCTCTTATCTCCATATAAATATAAGAGTACCTCCCTCTGCAGGACTAGACCCAGGTATTTGTGATGCTCATAGCCACCATTACTCTATTACCTAAATGCCTCACATTAATGGATTTCTTCTTACATCATATGAGTGAGGAGAAATTCAGTGCTGAATTACTATCCTCCTCTTACAGAGAACTGCATCATAGAGAAATTACAGCATTGACCAGGAGCACACAGGAAATCTGTGCAGATCAGAAACCTCAATCAAAAGCTATGCGGATGCAAAGGCTATAAACAGGAGCCAAATCTACCTCCTCCTGTACCTAGTTCTAGTACCTACAAGGACCAGATTTGCCTGAGACTGCTCCCTGGCCAGGCCCACACAAACAAGGTTTCGAACCACTACATGATAATCTCAAAGCCGTACTGAAATTTTTAGCTGACAGAAACTGGGGGAAATGCACAGCTTCAAATCTGCCAATGATGTCAATTTACACCTGCTGAGAATTTGGCCCTGTCCATTCACTGCATCCAATTACACAGACGATAAACCACTAAAATTGTCAGATATTACATATCTTCAACACAAGATCAAAGCAGTCTTTTAGCCTGTAAGATCTTAGGGAATTTCTCTCTATTGAATTGATAAGAACAAAAATTCTTAATGTGAGGCAAGAATTGTCTTTTTACAGTATTGCTACCAAATTTGCTAGAAACAGGGAATTTCCTTCGTGGGTCAACATTTTCTCATGAGAAATTACTTATGAGGAAACTTTCCTCCAGCTCTGTATTTCCATCAGATATCATTCAGGATATCCTGGTGAGGATACTGATTAACAGCAACTTTCCCAGACCCGTGTAAAGTCTGGCTAGGAAACAACAATACTGTGCCCCAGCTCTTAAGGTAATTTTGACGTCTCAGCTTCTGGGCAAAGCAATTGACACAGCTCACTGCAATTATTCAGGTCATATATTTCCTTCTTGATAAAGGCAAAAGTGAATTCCAATAAAAAGCTTGGAAAATCTGGCTATAGCATAAGGTACATAAAGCAGGAGTTGATCAACCTTCAAACCTAGCCAGCCTTCCCACAGTACCATGTCCATCCAAGTGCTAAATGAACACCAAATAGTGAGTGACTAACATCCCTTCAAAGTCAGTAAATATTCTTACACCCCTTTTTCAAAACTGTACAGCAGCATTTTGGTCCCCAGTGACACCAGTGGGTAAAATTCTCGTTGATTTCAGCAATGTCACAAGTTCACTTGGGGAATTTAGATGACTCATGTAAAGTCCACATACCTAATCAATGGGTAAAGCAGAAGAAGAACTCAACGTGTGTAGGAGGAGGTACTTTGGTGCCAGGATGGTTTATAACTGCAGTGCTTTGGTAATTCTGCTTTGCTTCTGGTATCGAAGGGACCGTGTAAGCCCATTTTTCTTTCTCTCTTAGAAACCTGTTTTCTGTTAACGTTGTTGTTAGCCTGCTGTAGCTGTTAGCCTCTTGCAATGAAAGTATGGCTTTATTTATGAAAAAAATAAGAGACTCTGTGTGCCTGCTTCTCTTCCTGTGGGAATTTGATCAAATTTAGCTTTACAAATGCAGAAATAATTCCATTCAGAAGAGAATCCAGAAATATTGTTGTGTGCGTGATACCAGTGCTTTGTTTCAGAACTGCAGGAAACAGGCTTCGGTCTCCAGCACCGAGACTCTTCCTCCCTGACTAAAGCAGCACATGAAACCTTTTCACAAAACTTCTCATCTTCTTTCTGCCTGAAGGCTTTTCCAGCCATCTCTGGCTTCAGGTCATGTCCTTCTAGTGTCTTGTCAGCTTTCAGATTGTCTCACCTTTTTACTCCTATTTTCCTTTGCACTTGCTCATTATCTCTCTCCTTCATTCTCAGCAATCTAGTCCCTGGTTTAGGTAAATGTCAACTTTTCTCTCTACTGGCATGAAATGATATTTTAACATTTATGCTCTTGCTTTGCCTCAACTTATAATTAAAACGATCAAATTAGCTATTTCATTAAAGTCAATGGCCAAACTGCTAACAGAACCCTTACTTCAGTATAATTTAACATCAGCATACAGTGCAATGAAGGTGCCTAGCACTTTAACGTATGACAGCATCAGCTGGTATAGACACCAGTCAGCTCCGAACCTAACTGAAATCATTTGACACCATGGAGCTGGAAAAGAATGTTTTATACCAGTTGTAGTTTAAATATCCGGGACCAAGTATTCCAGTGCCTCCACTCGACAATGTTATAGAAGTTGTCTTAGTCTGTATTCCAGATGCCCGAATTCAGCACAGCAGCCACTTGGTATGAATTGAGATTGTTTTAATCTACCTTCATACCCTTCTGGTCCTAGTGGTGGCTTTTAGTCTGTCTGCTCATGGTGTTGCTTAAAAGAGACTGAAGATTGTCAACAGACATCTCAAAGGCCATGAACAGCCAGCAAGCAGCACTGCTCTGCCCATGACCTCCTTTTTCCCCATGAGACCTATCACAAGACCCATAATATGAGAGCCAGATAGAGCAGTTCGTTTACAATTACTGTATTGACTCAGTGCCTAGGAGAGATCCACAAGGGTTATGGAAAGGCACTAAAACAGCTGCACTGTAATGAGAATGGGTCGGACTAGTGACACACATGAGCAGAAAATTTCCTTGAAGGGCTAGGTTAGCACACACAGGAGAGTAAGGGCTTTGGTATTTAACAGTTGTTTTATTCTTTGCCTTTGCAAAAAAATGAACCATATGATACTGGCATATTCTTTGCCTTTCCAGAAACGAACGACTCAGTCCTGATAACAATAACTGAACCAAGTGTGCCTTCTGAGGGATTTGGTATCCTTTTCTAAATGTGCCCCATAAAGAGTAAAGCTAATTTTAGACAGACATATCTGAATATTAATAACCATACTGGGGTATTGCTTTCCCAGTGTGAGAAAGGGGAGCTGGGACAGAGAGCTGAGAAGCCCCTTGGACAGCTAAACTTGGTGTTCATACTGCCTTCAGGGGGATGGAAAACCACCACCCACATGGCCTAAACCCACATTAGCAAACCTTGTCCCTCAGGGCTCCAGCATCAGCAAGTAGGCAGTGTGTAATAGCCAGGTGCTCTGCACCACTGGTACCGTTAAAGGCCTTAACACTGTAACTGTATATCCCCAATGTCTATGCTAATCTCATCTGAAAACCCTCCTTGGCAATTACAATCATTACAGTGTCTAGTGTAAACCACTCTGAATTTATCCTGCTATTCCATTGCATATGGTACGGCCTATGGAGCAGATTCACTTCCCATAGAACAAATGCGCTGCAGTTTCCATGGGACATGGCGGTTTTGTCTTCCTTTCCTGCGATGTTCTGTATGGGAATGTTTTGACACCATGAAAGTATTGGCAAACTGCAGAAAGTCATGCATATTTGAGACAGGTTACGTGAGCACTGCAGGCGCACACAAAGGTGGCAGATGGGGTGAGGGCTGGGTGTTTCGGAGGGGAGAAGGAGAACTTTGCTGTAACAAGAAACATTACAGACATAGAAACTATCCTATTCATTGAATACGTCTCTGTTTACTTCCTTTACTTGTGTCTTTTCATGTGTCCTATCTCAATGACATCTGTGCTGACGAATTTTGCCATTAGAAGCTAGGATAATAGCCCAATTATTAATTTTATTAGTAGCTCATCTTTGGACGTAACCTTTTACAGATAAATATTGCTTCCACTGTTTCATATTTGCCCTTATTGAAGCTGAAGACTTTTTTAACTCCTAGTGGGTGCTTATAGAAACTATGGAGCCAGATTCTTCTCAGGGGTGCACACTGAAAAGAGAAGAAGCAACGGACACAGGTTGCAGTGAGGGAAATTTCAGCTATTTGCAAGGAAGTATTTTTCACAATGAGGACAGCTAAGTGCTGGAACAGGTTACCCAGAGAGGCTGTGGTACCTCCATCCTTAGATATGTTCAACTCAGCTGGAGGGGACCTCAAGCAAACTGACCCAACTTTGAAATTAGCCTTGCTTTGAGCAGGAGGTTGAACTGAAGACCTCCAGAGATCCTTTCTAATCTATAGTAATCCCTAAAATACATTTGTAAGAAAATTTTATTGTCCAGAGTGCTTAGGCAAAGAGCAATACTATTCATTTTAAATGACATGAAAGATGGATCAGAAGGCTTCTATGCTTGAGCTCCTGAGTTTCTTCAGCTTTTAAGTTGAAGAGCTACCAGGTTCTGTGTGAATGACATCTTTTGGTAAGGAACATGTAACATACTTCAAAAAGCTTAAAAGAACAGCAAAATACAACTGAATCAATCAGCAGGCAGACTCAGAATTTGTTTTTACAGCTGTTTTTCCAGAAGGCTTTACTCTGAGATTTCCTGCCATCCAATGATGGAAAAGAAATAATCCACGTAACATATGTGTGTAGTCAGAGCTTCTTGACCTTTGTCAATCATACACTCATAGAAAAAAGTTCATGATAGATGGAGACACAGTGGCAGAAATTGTTCAGCACATAATTCCAGTTATAGCCTATTCATGGACAGTTTGTGAACAGAAGAAAAAAAAAAAGGTAACGTTTTTCAGAAAAATTATTGATGCCAAATTACTCTCCCAACTCTGCCTGTTCCCTCTGCTCCATTAATGTTACTTTACCTCACAGCTTAGAGGAATGAAGGCTAATATATTAGCCAGGCTACTGCATTAACTGTCACTCAACAAATGAACAAATCATTATATTTGCAAACTCTGCAAGCAAATCACTGTAAGCAATCTTCAGGAACATGCACGTTGACTTCTCTCTCATGTAACTCTTGGCATGTCTGCAAATAGAACTGGGACTCTGTAATTTAAAGTTTGATTTATCACTTTTACGTTGGACACGTCATCATCATGTTGTGTCATCGCCTCCCCCCCATTTTTTAAAAATAAAAAGCTGATTTCTTTTTTATTTAGCTTAAATCTGCAAAAATATCTATAATGGTGCCATTAGGCCATTAAGGCCTAAATAACAACGAAGTTCAGACCAAAACTATAAACAAGTCTGGTTTTGTATTTTAAATGCACCTGTTCTACATAGAATCACGGAATGCTTTGGGTTGGGAGGGACATTTAGAGGTCATCTAGCCCAAACCCCCTGCAGTGAGCAGGGACGTCTTCAACTAGACCAGGTTGCTCAAAGCTCTGTCCAACCTGGCCTTGAATGTTTCCAGGGATGGGACCTCCACTACCTCTCTGGGCAATCTGTGCCAGTGTTTCACCACCCTCATTGCAAAAAATTTCTTCCTCATCTCCAATCTAAATCTACCCTTCCTTAGTTTAAAGCCATTGTTCCTTGTCCATCACAACAGGCCTTGCTGAAAAGATTTTCTCCATCTTTCCTACAGGCCCCCTTCAGGTACTGGAAGGCTGCTCTAAGGTCTCCCCGCAGCCTTCTCTTCTCCAGGCTGAACAGCCCCAACTCTCTCGGCCTTTCCTCACAAAAGAGGTGCTCCAGCCCTCAGATCTTTTTGTTATTGATCATTTTGATCATTTTCTCTGGTCGTTTTTGTTGTCCTCCTCTGGACCAGCTCCAACAGGTCCATGTCCTTAACTGTAAGCCATGATTACTTGAGGACTTTAAATCTTACAAATGCTTTTACTCCACCCTCCCACAAAACTTGTTCAATGATGTCAAAAAGAATGAAAGTGTACTCTGGGACACACAGGATGCACTGTGATCCAAAAGAGAGCTGAAAACAAAAAAGAGAAACTCCAGAAAGTTTCTTCATTGAATATACAGATCAGAGAAATATCTGGAAGTGAACTCCTTTGAATTGAATTTGCTTGCAGGATCCTGGTTATTCCTGGGCTTCATGACATTATTGAACAGCGATGGGACTACCAACCATCTGAACATTAGGGTCTTTGAATATGCTTTTAGCTGAACTCTAAAAATTGCAGCAAAATATTAATCTATTGGACTGTGTATTCACAATGTTACAAAGAATTCTGAAGGGCTCTCAGTGCAATCTGGGTTATGATTTCAAACTCAAACAGAAGCAAACAGTGCTCTGAGACCATACCTGGTAATCCTGAACTGCATTTCTAATTAGTAAATCATCATCGTCCTACGTTGGTTTCTTCTGTTCCACACCTCACGTTCAGTTTCTATTTCTCACAGCCAGATCCCTGCACAAGCCCACGTCTTTTCACGAGGCAACAGCTTTTCCAGGTGGGACCTAAATGTCCTTCAGCTCATTATGCCATCCCTGACATTGGCCAGAAGTGAATTCCTAAGAAAGAGAAAGAATGGAGTCAGCACATGCTTATATTTGCCAAGCTTCTGTAAACTCTCATCTAGGAATTCCTGAGCCAGATAATGTATCTTTGTATTTAATAGTCCTTAGCATATATTTTCTTCTATGAATCTGCCTAAACACTTCCTGAACCAGTGTAAACTTTTAGCATCTACAGCACACCATGGGAAGAAATTTCACAGCCTAATTATACATTACACAAGGGACTGTATCCTCTTGTTTGCTCTGGACCTGCAATCTGCAGCCTGCTAGTTTCATTATTATCCCCTGGTCCTTGTGTTGAAAGAGGACATGAAGAAAACCCTCCTCTTTCATTTCCTCCATTCCACTCAGGTTTTAAAAGGCCTTTTTAAAATTCCTCCTCTGCTATTCCCTTTTGAGGGAGAAGAATCTTAGTCTTTTAATCATCCCTCAGACAGTTATCCCTTGCTGTGTCACCCTTTCTGTGCCTTTTAGTTCTGCTGTACCTTTTTGAGACAGACGGGACACAACTCCACACAGTCATCAGGATGTGAGCGGTGTGCAGTTACACAGGTATGACGAAGTTCTCTCTTACGTTGTCAGCTCCTTTTTTCAACATCTGATTTACATTTTTGAACCCTCCAGAGCAGCACAATTATGTTTTCACATGAATTATTATTCCACCCTCAAAACTTTGCTCCTGAGTGATAAAAAATAACTGCACATGCTCAAACATCTCTTAATCTCCACAAGTTAAGTATCTCTTGTTTAAACCCCACAAAAGTCTCTTCATTTAGTTCATCTGATTTTGACCCGGTGGTTATTCTTGCATGTTGATCCCATGTAAGGTGGTAAATGCTGTCTTCTGTGGTATACTCTCACTACGGTAGAGGACTGCTATCTTCTCTGCAGGTACAGAACTACTAGAGTTCTGTAGCTACTGGAACATTTTGTTTGCATAGAAAAGATGTGAGTCTCCAGAGGAGTTTAAAACTACTGGTATGCTGTGCTGCAAAGGATGAAGCACCACCTGCAAAACCCACACAGAAATGTCCACCTGTGTAAACCAGAAACTTTCACTACTGCTTTCTATTGAGCATGTATATAAATAAGATCATTATACACCTTCCCCCAAGCAGACATGCACTTCTGAGAAATACAATTGCAAGATCTGAAATGAAATGAAATATGGGTTAATGATTCGATTGTCGGGAAAATTTTGCATGGTTCATAATAGACAGGTCACAGACCAGCAGCACCCGTGAATGAATCAGAAAAACAGCAGATGTGCAAGCACCCAACCAGAAGTATGGCTGGGTCGAGTTTGTTTCTCTGATTGTCTCATTGCCCACTGGTGTCAATGGGAATAAAAACATACATGAAAATTAAAAAATGAACAGTTTTTGAGACAAAAAACCAAGTCGTCTATGCAGGCTGAGTGAGCAGGGTGGAGCCCTGGGTGTTCTTGCACTGAGCTACATCTGCTGCCATTTTCTTCAGCTGCCCGGTGCAGTTCGCTGCCCCATTTTTCTGAAATGCTGTTAAAATGAATGCGTGGTATAAGCAGTGATGGATTCACCGAACCAAAAGGTACGGTGACCACCTGAGAGCCCCTTCAGTTGCATGATGACTGTTAAAGTGGCATTATTCTAAGAGTCTTCTTTAAACGGATGCCACCACCTTCCTCATAGCTTCTCTGAGCCCTTTAGTCTACAGAAACAATCTTTTTATCATACTGTAAAGGCAGAATCCGTGAAAGGTTACAGATTGAGCTTATTATCCAGGCAGATATTTCAATGTTTTGCAAAGGTGCAGTATGTATAAGACTCACCTAACCTTAGTCCCATATATAAAACACAGAGTGAAGCTTCACCCAAGACTTATCTAAAATGGCCAGACCAAAAGTGAAGCAAGAGATCTTCCTCATCTCCGTGAGTACCTTTGTGTACTGTTCTTCAAATCCAATTTATGCTGGAGTATGCAGAGTTTATGATATAGCAGCCATTCTGGACAAAATTTACCTAAAAGTTTGGCCACTGACCATGGGAAGTGTGGCTTTTCTGCAGATGGCTCCAGCCTAGACCGTGCTGGCACTGGTAATTCTGTGATCAGAAAATGGGAAAAGTAAATTCTCCAAATGCACATTTGTTAAGTTAAGGGATGATTTTTTCCCTCATACTTTTGAAATACTTCATTTTTATCATAATTATGGATAACAATGGGGGGGCCATGAACCACAGTGGCACAGAGATTGCAGACTAGTCTTCTAGGTCTTTCAACAGAAAGGCTTATCTTCTTTCAAAACACCTTAGATCCGTAAAATATTTCAAATTGCTAGGTTTTTCTGTCTACACCTGCTGAATGGAGAAATGAATTTGGTGAGCTCAGAGAATACTGGAAGAAAGTATGTGTCTGCCAAACCACTGAGCTGGCAAAGTTTTTGCTGAAGACTTCAGCAACTTGCAGCTGGCCAAAGGCCTTTTATTTATCTAAATTACTGACAACAGTGTTATTTCCTTCTTCAGACTTCAAGCTGAAGGATATAGTATTGCACTTCGGATGTAGCCCCATGAAAGAGAGCAAAGATTTGATTTGATCATCCTATGTCTTCCCCAAAACTTTTGACAGCATTTTTCCACTTGCCCTGAAAGCAAATGGTTCTGGTAGGTAGAAATACTAGGTTAGCTGTTTTGTTGTATGCCTGTAGGCTCCTTCACGGGTCATACAGGACATTGTGTCCTCGGGATTTCCACTGTGATCTGACAAGTAAAAGTACTTCAGAAATTCTGAATTCTGTGAACTGAGCTTAGCTGGATATCAGCCAGTCAGTCAGAAGAAACTGATATCCTGGAAAAAACAGGCAAGTATCTCATCCAGCTATTCAGAGTGCTTACTGAAGGCTGGAAGTCTGTGTTCATTTCTCTTTTCTGTCTGAGAAGAAAGATACTGGAGCCCACATCTGCTATCCATAAAAGCACCCTGTCTCCTGCTGTCCACAAAAGCACCATCATGACTTCTGTCCTTTGGGTAAGGTGAGGGAGCAGCTCCATCCATCACCTCTGTTGAAGTTGTTCCACATTGCAATAAAAGACAGAAAAAACCAAACCAGATTCACTCAGCACAAAGACAAGAATGAAAACAAATCGCCAATTGAGTGATGACCATATTCTGCTGGGAGGGAAAGAGTATGAGACTCCAGCTCCTCTTCAGAAGATTATATGTTTTACATAGTTGTGTGTCGGACACTTCATCTCACATCCCAAGGCTTCCACCACTCCAAAACTGAACCAATTACCTGCCAATCAGACTATCAGATTAGTACACACACTTTTTTTGGATGCCACCTCTGGTTTCCATAGAAACTGTTTTAAGCCTCGTCCTTTTTCAATTAGAAGTTTTTATAATTTCTCCACCCTTATGAAATCGTTTGTGGTTCCCATGGTAATCACTGAAAATTTGTTATCGCTCAAGTACTGCTTCTTAATCAGAGGCTTCACCAATAGCAATGTCCTGCTGGAGCAGTAAAAGGCATGAGAAGGTTCTAATCCTCTTTTTGATAGAGAAGTGTGTCCTTGACTCATCCATAAGGCCACGTACCACAAATCTGTATTAAGCCTCCTAACTCTGGCATCAAGGTGCTGGTCACTGTAGATTTCATTATATTCACAGACCACGCTACAATGTCCCCTTTTCACTTGATTACAAAGATGGTGCACACAGATTTACATTGATTTTTCCCAAGATGGTTCCATAGGTTAAGTTATCTCAACAAAGCTGGTAGGAAAATTAGGTCTCCTTTGCTGAATTTAGCTCCTGTCCAGTTCCTTTTTCACTGGATCACAGCACCATATGCTCTCATACATGCCAGGTGTCAATGGTCCAAATGCCCCATGTACAAGCATTTCATGTTCAGATGTTTAAAACACCGTATAGTCAATGCAAACCACATTTTTTTATACATGTATACACACACTACATTTATAACACATTTTATACACTTTCCTTCAAGACTAGATAGTAATTTCCATTACTGTAAGTATGCCAATCCATGATAATATGTCCTACTATGGTCCCAGACTTAGAAAGCTTGCTTTGGCACTCAATGCAGTGGTGTAGCTGGTCTCAGCTCATTTTTTCAAAAATCAGCCCACATTGCTCCTCTACGCAGTGCTACTTCATGTCCTGCTCTGATCCTGTTATCAAGGTTGAAATGCAAGGTTTATGGACAGTATCCTCTGACCTTTCTGACTCAACTCCAGCATTCCAGCAACTGCTATCTTCATCCATCTATGATGCTACTGGACATCTTGCCATCAAAACACTAGCTGCATTTGCCTCTTGCAGCTGATTCTGGTGTTATTCTTCTAATGACTGATACAAAACAAATTAACTCTGCCAAGTTTTGATTTAATATAAAATACAGATATGTGCATCTATCTTCTGGATGCACCCAGGATTTTCAAGTTGAGAGGGGGCTACTGTAACCAGCTGTCATGATTTCCAGCCAGCAACTACTGCACACAGTTCCTCCTTCCTCTTTGAAATAAGCCATGTCTTTTTGAAAGATATCTACTCTTGATTTAAAAAATTAAAGGGAAAGAACACCATTTTTCCTCTACAGAACTGGCCCTAGTAGTTAGTTACTAGAGATGTGCTTTCTGTTTCCAGTAAAATATGCTACATGACACACATTGATCCTATAGAAATTGCTATTGTACATATCCCTCTGTGTTCAATTCTCTTTTGCTGCTGCTTCCTCAGCACAATATATCATCCCACCAAAACATCTTAAACAGATCTTTTTTTTAGGAAGAATCTTACTGTGTCTTTTGAATGTGGAATGCCTTTCTCAAAGTGACATTAATCCAGGGTCTGGGCTGGTGGGATATGATCCTGGATGTGACTATATGAATATCATTATGTATTGGAGATTATATGTGTGTTGGAACATCTCCTCTAAAAAAGGGGAATGCCATTTGCAGCACTGCAGAAGGGGTTCATTGATGGAGAAAATGACAGATAGTTAACAACAATCTCATGCAGAATTGCTCTATTTTGTTCACCTGATCAGGTTCTCTCCCATGCCCACAGAAACCCAAGGTTCATAGCCTGTTCATACCTCATGTCAGAAGTTTCTCTTTATGCTTCACAAGAAGATAAATTTTCAAGCTGGGATACTAGCTGCCTACCAGAAAGCTTCAACATCGTGTTCTCTCTGTGTTTGGCTACAGTCAGAGATTTCCCATTAGAGGGAACAGCAATTATCTTCATCTATATAGATGGTAGGTTTTAGGAGCTGTTCATTAGTACTAAGCAGGGTACCATTTTATTTTAAAACTGTATATAGCGTTTAATACAATAGAATCCTAGTGTTGTTAAGACATACGAGAATTTAGGAGAAAGTTCTGTAGATTTGTATTCAAAATGGAAAGGCATCCTGAAGCATTTAACATCTCGGTATGTCAAAAAGGTTAAATGAATGCCTGATAATCATGTAACTGAGCACTGTCATCCATTTGATAACCAAATAAAGGTATTTGGCACCTATAGCAGATCAAAGAGCAGCAAAAGCTTTTTACTTATATGTTGAAAAGCCAATGTGATGACATACTCTTCAAGGGCCTTGCGAACAAGGCATCAGAAGGAAACAAATTGCCGCAGAGGCTTGTTAGCAGCTTTGTTAGACACAAACAGTAACCCCAGATTTGAAAGAAAATAAGGATAATAAATAAAATAGAATATACAGCTCCAGAAAGGCAGTAACTCATCACAAAGAAAAATTCTTTTCCACGAAACGCCAAAGCTGCAAGAGGGTTTCAGCTGAGTCTAGTGTCTCCCCACAAACAACACACCTTCAAGAAACAGCACATCTCTTCAAAGGAGGAATTAAGTGTCAAAAAGATCTCCCAAGCATTTTAAAGGCTCCCAAGGCCAAGTATCAGATATCATAGAATCATAGATTTGTTTAGGTTGGAAAAGACTTTTAAGATCATCAAGTCCAACCATAAATCTAACACTGCCAAGTCCACCACTAAACCATGTAGCTAGGTGCCATACAGAGAGATTTAATGCATTTATTGGTATTCTGCCCCTGGGAGATGGGGAAGGGCTCTATATACATGCTGCATGTTTGTGTGTATATGTTTTACAGACAGTGGTACAAAACTGGAAGTACCTTTGCAACAGTAGTGTGGAAAGCTTGTGGTGGATCAAGGGTTTGCCTCCACTTTCCATATCTTAGGTACGGTTCTTGGAAAATCCCTGCCAAACTAGACTGTTTATACAAAGGGAGCTGTTTGGTGCCCACTGTTGTGCAATGTGCATAGCTTGCTGCCAGCAGCACATCGGTCATGCTTCCATCCCACCCTGCACTATTTATTTCTACCTCACCCAACCTCTGCTTTACCCCCTCAGAAGTAGTGCCCAGCCTGATGTGAACAGAAACAAAAAAGGAGCTAGAAATCAGGAAATCAAACTTTTAATTAACATGTCAAATTCCAATTGAGTGTTAGTTTCTTAAATTTTCTCTGTTTAACAGTGTAAGCATTTTCTGGTCCCCCAGCAAGGTTTGGAAGGAAGAATTGATATAGATGAATATTGCAGTAGAATATACATCTCATTGACATGAAAAAAAGGATATTGCAGCTATTGTTTACCTACAGGTAAGTTTCTCCAAGGCTGAATTTATGAAATGACAGAGCTCTGACCAGATTACCCCGCTAGTTTTGCACTGACTTCACTTGTGGATTTCAGTTTTTTTCTGTGAAAAGGGTAGGCACCATAATACATGCCTGGTATGCAGGATCCTAGGCATCTGAGATTCAGGACCCAGCACTCGCTGCTGATTCCCTATAGCACTATACAGAGAGTCTGGGTTCTGCTGCATCCTTTTCTCATCCTTTCTTCACCCAGTACAGGGTAGCGGGGGGGTTCCTCCATCTTCTTAGAACTGAAAGTCTGGAAGCCCCCCTGTCCTCCCTGAAGAAGCAATATAGGTCTATCTTCTGAAAGACATGAGCAGGGGTTTCTCTCCATTTTTAGAGCAATGCTGTACTACTCACAATTGTAATTTCTGTGTTATTTAACAGAGATGCTGAGATCAGTGTCCCCCTAAAGGCAAGAGGTATCTCACACACACCTGTAACTCCAGGCTTCAGGAGAGGTTTGAGGAGGTGGTCTCCACCCCTAGTGTCAAAAGAATAAAGGCACACAAGCTTCATTGATCCATTGGGCAGAAGCACAAGAGGGCTACACAATCTGCTCATAGCAGCACTTCGTGGAGAAAGGGGACGTCCGGGTTCCTCTCACTGCTTCTGTGTCTGTCAAAAGTGAAGCGTATGATAAGCTCTTGGAGGAAGAGCAGAAGCTAGGTCTTCTGCTTCCCAGATAAGACAAGGAATTTGAACTTTCTTCTGGATCCCAGATGGACTTTGGTGCAGATTCCAGCAACAGAGCTTAAGAACTGAGCAGAACTTTAAGAATCTGGAAAACATGGGTGTTAAATGTGTACCAAAGATGTGTACGTTTCTAGTGGGAACTGAACACAGGGTTTTAATCTCACAATTCTGTGCTTTGATTCTTACTTTTCATGTGTATATTCTTACTGCAAGAGTCAACTTCTATTCTTTTCACTCTCTGATAATCTTCTGAAGTCAGTGGGTCTGCTGAGAAAGCAGAGAACCTTTTATCCAGATCAACATCTGAACTGCGTCACCATGCAGCACCCATGCAAGAGAGGGAGTAGGATCCCAGTTATCATTCAAATCAGCTTGGGCTTCACAGGTCCTGTGAATTTCCCTGGCAGAAAACCTATCTTCACCAGATACTGCATTGTCTCAGCTGCAGGTATAGCTAAAATCCCAGTATTGCAAAGCCTGGGGTAAAATTCCAGTTCTGAGAATAAATAAGTGCATATATACTTCCATACAGCATAAGAGATTCGGCTCAAAATTGCACAGGTGACTTTATTTACATCTGTGTCAGTGAGGTCAGAATCTCATCCATAACATTCAGCTTTTTGTGTTGGCTAGCAAAAATGTTCACACTCTGACTAAATCTGTCTTATAAATCACCTTGACAGTCCTCATAATTCAACATAATAGGGTTCTTTGCAGAAAGAATTGTCGCTCAGCTGATGCAAGGGGATGGACAAGATAACCTAAGAGGGTTTTATGTCTATGAAAAATTCAGTTCTTGACCCTTCTCTTATTCCTCTGTGACTCCACCCATTCAGGAGCAGTTATATGCTGAGCATTAAGGAGATTTCTCTCCATTACATCCCCAGATCTCTTTGCTAGTCAGTATGCTGTGGCATTCTCCTAGTTAAAATATGCTCTCTTTATATTCTTTGCTCCAAAACTCATTATTCTACATTCATCTGCACCAAACTGGATTTGTCATCTTTTTGCCCAATTACTTAAATGATCTAAGACCTTTTGTGTCTAACTGTATTGTTCTTCATTATTTACCTCTCCTCACCATTTACTGTCACCCAGGAATCTTGTTTTCAATACTGTCCAAGTCATGTATATAAATAATAAAGCATTTTAAAAGCCACGGCGTAACACTCTTTGTAAAATGCCTTCTCAGTTGAGACATGGAAAATAAACACAGTTTCTGTGTGTTTTACACATCTTAGTCTGATGCCTTCCTGTCACTCTTTGCTACCTGCAGCCTTCAGATGTAAAAGGCACATATTGAAGCTGCCAACGCAAATGTTAATTTATGAGCTGACTATCTCAGGGCCATAAATCAAAGGAATATTTTCCACCTAACTGGACTCCCTAGGTTGGAAAATAACCTTATGAGTACATTGATGGCTGTGAGACTTAGCAATTATGCAGATCATTTCTGCCGACTCAATTGGCAGGGAACAGAGGAGATGTGGTGACTTTCGTCAAACTACAATTTCCCATCTAGCTGGAGAGGAGCCCTTTCTCCTCACTGGTATTTTATCTTTTGGGATAAAGCCATGCTGGTCAGGTCAAGCTTTTCCTCATTCACAGGGTAACACCTCTGTTAAAGGATAAAGCGCTTGTAGGGAAATCAGGGGGACACTGAGGAATGAAGAAAAGTTTGGATGCCTGAGGGGGCCTGAAGGTGAGGAAAACAACGGCAAGAGCTACGGAAAAGATCAAATGGCAGGTAGGGGAGCAAGTCCTCTCTGCCAGCCAGAGAAGAGGATACATTTTAAGGTCACAAATTCCTTGTGAATGGACAAAAAGTGTTATTTTTATTTTCAAATGCACCGTTGTGTTCTGGGAGTGGACAGCACATCCCTCCCATTTCAAAAGACAGGAACAGCATAGCCTGTCTTTCTTAGACAAACTCATTAGTTTTGGATGCCCATTTCATGGATGGAAGAGAACCAGCAACATGCACACACACAGACACACACACACACACACACACACACACACACCAGACTAACTCACCACAAACTTCGACCACTTCGACCCTCACCCTTAGTCCCCCTATTCTTTGCTCTTTTCATAATGAGCATCATATTTAAATCAGGTTGCAAGGTCTTCCTGTGTAGAAGCCATGTCATAACTATTCATTTTCTTTCCCTGAAACACCTCAGCACATTTTTAGCAAGTTTACAAATAAGAAATAAATAATCTTCACCTATACCTGTGAAGCCTGACACCAGGCAACAACTGCAGTAGAGAAGAGTAGACATTGGAGATGCATCCTTCACTTGTGGTGACCAATAAGTGAGATCTTTCGCCATCCGCAGCAATCCATTTCATTCTTGTCCATGACGATCACTTGCATGGTTATCAATAGCAATATTAGAATGACATACATTATAAAGTTACTGATGAATCTGTTTAGGCTGCTGGAAATCCCTAGAACTGGCCAGTGCTACTGAATCATCAAGCCTTTCCACATTTTTTTTTTAGGGCAAGGTGCGGAGATACTGAAGGGGCTGGCAGACCCCACTATCCCCATGCAGCATGCATTCCCAACTGAAGACTGGTTCCCTCCCAACTCTCCTAATGGAAAAAGGAAGCAGGAGCAAAGCCCTACCCCTTTCTTCCCCTCCTCCCTTTTGCAGTTAAGGCTGTTAGAACACGCAGCAGAGACATGCTGTATCCCATTAAGGGTTGTAGCAGTAAACAGGCTCTTCAGCAACACCAGGGATAGTCATGCTCTCAAGTGCAGCAGCTAACAAACAGCCGAGAAGTTTCTGGATGAGCAGTTCACAGAGCCTGTAACAGAGGCTACCACTTTGGTCAAACTTCCCACTGTCTGTCACCAGAGACTGCTCCTCCAAGGCTCTCGCTACATTGCAGATACCAAGAATTTAGCTTCTACAGCACTAACATACAGATTGATGGCAACTGAGAGACCAGGAGAGCACACAGCATGTATCAGGAGACCAGGGAATTTGCTGGTTGTGTATCTGCATCCTCAGTCTCTCATAAAATTACAGAACTGCCCATTCTTTACTGTCATCCTTAACTGGTCTTTAGGAAGTATCTCTGTGGATTGACTGTCCTTTCCTCTTTCTCTGACTCTTGGAGAGCAATGCCCAAGAACAGCTATTTCTTGTGCTGAGGGAGTAGATGTATGTCCACCTTTAAAGGAACAGCATTTCTCTGCAAGCATTTCTCAGTCAAACTTTTGCAGTGAAAGAAATTTCTTCTGGATTCTCTACAGTCCTTGTTTTTCCTGCCTGTTGGAGAAGAGAGGATCATCCCCATGCTTGGCTGCTTCTGGAACTCATACAGGTTTCAGGAACTGGGGAAGGAATTAAAAATTATTTAGCAGGCTTGGGAGAAAGGGTTCTTGAGGCACTATTGGTGCTTCACCAGTTTCTTCCGGAGTGCCATTTTAGCTTCTTGAGCACTAGGTGATATGTCCATCATGACAGCAAATGGAGGAGGGAGGCTCAGTACATATGCAAAGGGTGACTATCTGCAAGGGTTTCTTTCTGGTCATAGGCATATCCAAGCTAATTTAACAAGCCTGATACACCAGATCATCAGCAGAATTTGACCCTCGGAAGTCCAGAGCCACAATATAAACCAATACTTGAATTAGGTTGTTGTATTCTGCTACCTGTTGGATGTATTTTAACAGTAGGCAATCCCCCTTGATTTTGTGTGAGTCTGGGTTTTATATTTCCTTCTAGAATCAATTTCCATAATTACTCTCCAAATATTTAAACTCTTCTCTTTTTTTTAAATTACATGTGTTTGAGAGAGATTTTTTCTATCGCAGAAATGTGAGTCTTTGTTAAAAAAGGTCAGCTTACATAGCATTGTTCCTTTTGCTCTTAAACCTTGCACAATAAAAATTTCCACTGGCAAATCACCGCTGCTGGCTAGCTTACTTTCATAGGTTTGCAGTTTCTTTCTTCTCCTTCTCATTCCATTAGAGAAGTTGAAATGGGCCTGAAATCCCTAGTAGCTTGAGTTAATTTGGGAAGAAATAGTGTCAGAAATTCCACCCAGAAATGATGATAAACAAATGTTCAGGCAAGTAATTTCTCCCTCTAAATATTTCATTATGACAGATTCCCAGGACACGTTACCGCTCAGTCTCTACAGTACTGGACTAATCAGGTACTTCAGGCAAAATCTCAACTAACTTTACCTGTCCACAATGTAGATGTATGCATCTGAGCTTTTAACCTCCCATGGAGAGCTAGTAGTACTTCTATGGGAGCATGGAGTTAAGGATATATGTGACCAGAGGTAGGGTCCTGAGCTTCATCAAGCATATGGATCAGCTCTGCACTATCTATAAAGGAAGTGTGGCTTTCTCAGATGAGACGGAGAAGGTTGCACTGTCAATTAACACATTTAGCCATATGTATTTTAGATAGTTGTACACCCAGTCCTGCCAACAAGGAGGTATAGTGAGGGAGTAGAGCACACTCAGGGTGGGTGGCATCTCAGCAAAATGTTGCATGCAGGCTCCAACATATCCCTATTAAGTATATGCAAACAGATATTTCAGCAGCTCATAACTAAAATTAATGGGGATGAATTTTAATAGAAGTAGCAGAAGGCACATCCCTGGCACAAGGGGGTTGTCATGTCTGCTGTGGAACATCTGGATGCTCAACTTCCCAACAAATCTCAGACCCTGGGCAAAACAAGCAGTTTTTCCATTTCCTTGTTGTATCTTACAGGCAAACCTTTTCGCTGAAATTAAGGCATAGGCTTTGGGAGAAAAAATAGGATCAAAAAACCCCCAAACCAAGCAACCAACCAAAAAAATCCAGAAAGAAGTAGCTCAGAAATAGGCAGACAGAATATTTCAGCCAAAGAAGTTAAAGCTATTCCATGATTGTATGAAAGTCTGGCAAAACTTTCGAAAAGAGGGGTCACATGGAAGTGAAAGTGCTAGGTAGCTCTATAGGTTGTACTGTCAGGTCTGGCTGTGCTTGTTTCCAAATAAAGACCCAGCTAAGATTTAAAGCCTAACATTAAAACTACTTTAATTTGCTCCTTCATTTTGAGAGTGATTTTTCCATAGACAAGAGGTTAATAATAAGATACTGAAAAGAGTACAGAAGGTGATTGCATAGCTTAGATTAAACCAGGATTCACTGGTACACAATCATTTGCTGCTGTAATTGCATCCAAGGCAAAACCTGGGCAATCAGATTTTCTTTCGCAGCACCTTTAAAATGTTGTTTCACTACCTGTGGTGAAGGTAGCTACGAAGTGAATGGGACTTGATATTTTAAAACGCCATGTACTGAGGAAACCACCAACTAGGTACATGTAATGCTGTTTTATTACGTATTTAATGGGATAAAGATCAGCATAGGTTATCATAGTTAAGGACTTTTCTTAGCCTGAAAGAACATATAAAATAAATAAATAGCTTTTATTGTGGTAAAGCCAGCTTCTTGAAAGTTTGTGAGAGACTTTACTCACAATTGAACGCTCCTAAGGAGCTGCCATCTTTAGTTTTATTTAGCCTGGAAACAGCTTTTCATTTCAGGATGGGTAGGCAGGTGCTGTTTTCCAGCCCCAGGCATCTGACCACTGCTGACTGCTGTGGTATTTGCGTTTTCAAAACCAGCCTAAACTTCCTGCAAGGTTTAACTGTTCCCTGAAAGTTCTTAATTTAGATCTTTCCGAGTTCTTGCTCCTAATCTGATCGGAGGATGTGCCCATATCATGACGTACACATCTGGTGTCAGTAGGACCAATCTTGCATATAGGCCTTTGATGCATGTGTAGAGGGGCCGTGGGGGGAACGTATAGAACAGGTATTCAAAGATGTGGGTGAAGAGCACAGCAAACTTTCCCTGTCAGAGGGAAAGAAGAGGTCACCTCCATTTATTTGAATCAATGCTTCATTAACCATGAATCTCATCACCTCCGTGTCTTCAGATTAGCCCCTATTCGCCATCTCACTAACCTTGATTTTGAAAATGCTGTTAAGCTCTCCTGTGCCCCACGACAAGCAGTCCTGCCTAGTGTCCTATACACATCTATTTGCTACAGGCCCTGCTGGTATCAAAATATATAGGAGTGCAGGGATCCTGAGCCCTCCATATTACTCTGTATGGCATTTAGTTGCACAGATTCATCTCTCTTCATTGCACAGAACTCATGAAAGCAGATGTGTCTGATTTACTTGATTGTCCTCCAGAAGTGCACGTCTTTATATGGGATATTGTTCTTTTATTGGCATCATTCAGACAGTTGCTGTCAGAAATGGTCAAGGACCTCAAGACAGTTTGCACTACTAACTAAGCCTGGGAATTTGTTACCTGTCTCATCATGTTGCACCTAGTTATGTTTTCCATAGTAATTAGTGAATATAACTTTTTTTTTTTTTTAAAGCCTAATATTTTCTGAACTGAGACACCCAAAGCTTGGTATCTATTTATCAACATTCAACCTGTACCTGAGAACAAGCGGACAGAGGTGTAGCAGGACATACAGAACTGACAGACACACACCATTATGTTGACCACTACCAGGTTGACTTGAGCAATGAGTTCAGTGTACTGTGGAGGAATGCCAAGAGGATCTGCAGCATGCAACCAAATGTTTTATTTTCAATTTGGAAAAAAAAAAAAGTAATTATGGAGCTCCGCAAGATCCGGGTGAGGTCCTGCCTTTTTAAAAAGCTCTGTGACCTGGAAAGCTATAGACGGAGCGAAAAATTGCAGATGACATAAAATTACTTATTTAATAGCAGTGGGTTAAATGAATGGGCAACAGCAAGTAAAATGCAGCCTGACTAGGTAAAAGGTAACACATGATGGAGGTGAATCTCCACTGTAAAAAGTTTAGCCCAAAATATGTCTTTGACCATGTCAAAGAACTTCACAGATCCAGAAATATTTTTCCCCTTTAACACTTTTCTTTTAGCTAAAATTATACTGCTACCGTATTATTATCACAACTGCATTCTTTCTCTCTCCCTCTCTCTCTCTCCCTCTTACACAGAGATACACAAAATCAATAGAAGGAAATATTGAAAATGCCCTATTTTTCCTCTTTTACTATAAAAACACTTTTGCAGCAGCCAGAGGTTGAGGGTTTTACAATTAAGTGGCATTTCTAACTGGATCTAGACAGGTAGGAATGTGAAACACAACAAAAGGCTGAAAATTATAACTGCATTTAGGGTGGTCTGAGCCTTGATTTTACATTTCTGAACCCTTTTTTGAGTCTCTCCCAGCCAGCGAAACAGGTTAATGGGGCTAGAAAATGAAAAGCCCTCTTTCTGTTTTGTCTTTTAATAATTTAAGGGCACCTCCAGCAACCAAAACAAATATATTTATCATCGCACACAGAGCCTTTAGGCATGAACTCTAAAGAGGCACATTAGTGTCAATGCATCTGGTACACTGTCACTTTCCAGTTTACCTTAACTCTTGCTTCTCCTTTTCTCCTAACACTTGTGTCTGAAGGGATGCTGTCTGCTGCTGCCACTTTTCAGAAAAAAAACACACCATATAGATTTAGAAACATACACTGATGCAGAAATCTCTTAGTAAAATTCAATAGTCTGTCTGTGCAGAAGACCAGGTTCATCAATTATAATGGGTGCATTTGATCTAACACCTATGAAACAACAGCACACTTTCACTCCTCAGAAGTCTGTTCGCACGTGCGCAGGATAGTTTCATTCACTATAAAGAAAAAGTGATACAGATGCACAACACAATATCCCCTTAAAAGAATTTGCTCAGATTAAGTGAAAATAATACATGAAGGATTAGAGCAGCAGCCGTGTTGTAGACAACAGGACTGCAAGCTTGCAGCTGAAAGGAGTCAAAAGCTATAGCAATGCGTAAGTATCGTTGTGTCTGAGATCTCTTCAGAAGTCATATTTCATGGTGGAATTATATTATGTGGATAAGCTTGGGGGAATGTCTCTTTTGCATCATTACATCCAACAGCCCAGTCTAGTTCATGAAGTAAGTCAAGTGAGCAGTAAACAGAAAAATTTACCACTCTGCATGTTAGTAAACAGTCTTGGAAAGGTGGATTGCTGAGGATTCAAAAACCCACTTTCACAGATGGGAAAATAAAGGCAGAGCATTTGGGACAAGGTCATGTGGTCATTCATTGCTCATGGCAGACTGAGATGCCAGCACTTTTGGCTCCCAGAGCCGTGCTTTGAGTAGTGAACCAAGCCCTCCCATTCAGCAAGAAGTAAAATGTTAATGTCTGAAGAATGGGGTGAGTTTGCCTTGGTACATCAACAACACAGCAGGTTAGTCAGGGCAAAATCAGCACAAGTGCACTCCCAGAAGCCAAGAGATGCTGAACTGCAACTGCAATCTTATGAGAATCTGCAATGGTTGGACAGCCCAGCTGCCTTGGAGCATCGAGGAGACCTCTGCTAGCCTGCCCCAACGTGGGTAGCCCACAGGGGAGCAGCATTATCAGCATCCACAAGAAGCCACTCTCCAAAACACAGGCTGATCTGCAGGGCAAAGAAATCACCCCAAGCACATGCTTGTTTTCATCCAATAGATATTTGTGAGCAACCACAACACAGTGCACAATCTGCCTGGCAGGACTGATTTTGCTGCCTTTAGCCCTAGTTTCAGTAGTCAGTTCCCTTGGCTTGAGTGGCATCAGCTGTTATTTACCTTACTGTGAAAGCAGAAGCAACACAGAGGAGGTTTTCAGTTTCCCACTGGGGCTCTTTCTTGGACACTGTCTCACAGCCAGGCAGAATTATCAATCTCTTCTCCCCAAAACTCTCTTCTTATGGCTGGAAATCCTGAGATGCTGAAGGTCATGAGGTTTAAGGTACATTGGCAGAACTCTGTATCTCAAGTTTGCGTTATTCTGGGTGCTGGCCAATGCTATCAGTCTTTTGCCAAAAAGGAATAGCTATTACGGCATTGATTTTCTGCCACAAAAAAACAGGGAGAGTGACTTCTAGTTAAATGCAACAGTAGAAAGTGCTCCAGCCTTTTACTGCAAAAAGGGCTGTGTCTTGATCTGTGATGGCTGAGACTGGCACTAAAACCCTTTCAACACCAGTTCTGCATACAGGAGTTAGAAAGAACCAGTAGAAACAACCAGTATGCAAAGAACAGCTTTTAGAAGTTGTTATGGATTGATCCTGAATACCAGGGGCTCCCAGTGACAGCAAAAATGGTTAGAAAGCTAACAAATTGTGATGGAATCCTAAAATTCAATGGTGGGTTCAGATCTGTACAGTAAACCATCATAGATGGATAGGGCCTCACCACAGCAGTGATTTTTTTTTAAGTATGTCTCTCTGTTGAAAATAATTTTATCTGCTTATTAACAAAAATAAATTTAGTCCAGGCTGCCCCAAACACTTCATCTTTAAACAAACAAACAAAACCAAGAGTGACAGTGAACATCAAACAGTCACTAAGTAATTCCCAAGCTTTGTTGATTATCCAGATCACTTGGCCTCTGAGAATATATTTTGTTACTAGATTTTTAGTACCCCCACTCTGCTTTAGGTAAGAATGTATATAGTCCAAGTGTTTTATATTGTTTTTGTTTTTAGCATGGCTTGGCCAGAGCACAGATGAAGGAAAAGTAAGAAAGAGATGGGGGGAGAGAGAAGGACTTGTCAGTACAATGGAGGAGATAGACAGCTAACCTCTTCTGAGCCTTAAATAGTCGTCTACTTCAATTGTTTGAGCCATTGAGGATGTGAAAGGTCATGTTTTATTCTTATTTCCATAGATTCAAAGAATTTAGAGGTAGCTTAAGCTCACATTCGCCAATCTGAAAATGACCCTGAATTCATTGTATCCAAAAGCAGCCTAATCCATTAAAAAAAGAAAGGTAATTAATTTCAAAATTCACAGTGATTTCTGCTGCTTGTGGTTTGTGAATAATGTTGGATGTGTGCCACAAAACAGAAAACACGAACACAAACAGCACTTTAGTTCCCATGAGCCCCAGTTTGGGAGGGTGCTTCTGGGTGGCAGCGGAGGGGAGTTTAGCCTCTGTGGCCTGGCCAGTCCATGCCATCAGCTGTCAAAGTACCATCTGCTGTGATTTTATTTTTAGTTTTAGTAGTATCCACATTTTCCCTCAAAGACTAAAACTAGTTAAATATTTGTTTCTGATCCTGCTGCTGCTGCAGAGGGTTTCCAGCATCACTGACCATGGCCAGCTGGGGACTAGTGACCAGGTCTCCATGCATTCAATCCTGACTACATGGACCAAGGTGCAGGTCCTGAGTCCCTCCTAACAGAGCAATTAAAGCGTGCTGCCAAATGTCAGTATCACCCCAGCCTTCCCCAGTACGTACACTTCTTCCTAAATCCATGGGCTCTCTGAATCGAAATGATTTATAGAGATAATATAATACTTGGAAAATTTTTCCAAGAGCAAATGCTGTCTAATACAGCATCTTTGTAGGGTGGCTTTGTCCAGGGCAAATAAAGTAACTCTCTCTTACTTGCTGTCGTTGTGCTTAAGTTGATCTACTCAGATATTCAAGACAAGATGTGTTTCCCAGCTCCTTTTCTCTTCCAAATGAAATCCCATTTTGATTTGACCTGCTGCAATGCACGGTGTTTTCATACAGATGTAGCTCCCACGGTCTCCCTGGTGGTACTGGCAGCTCTTGCACTGGAAGATGAATTGAGGTACCCAGGTGAAGGCTAGCGCTTGTGAATGACTATCTGCAACTGAAGATACACTTTCAAACCTTTTCATAGATCTAATCTCAAATGTATTCACCCTTTCCAGAAAGCCTGATAGAGGATGGGAGGAGTTGGTACCCCTCAGCATCCCCACACATTTGGGCTCTCAGGCCCACGAATGGGCCAGTATTGGTGGGTGAGATGCAGAGCCAGTAACTCCCCTTCTGTGAGACAGAAATGGAATGAGGCCAAGATCACCATCCAGCCCTGTGTAGAAGTCTTACATCTCCTTCATCCGCAGGAGATGCGTTTCTCAGCCCCAGCTACAAAGCTTGACTCCTGAGCTCAGCCTGTACGTATGACTCATGCTCGTAGCTCTAGAGGCTTTTAATTCAATCCCAGGTATGCTAACCACTGGCCATCATCACCAATACATGCGAAATGACTATATTAATCTAGTCACAACATGCGAAGACAGAATAGAGTCATTTCTCAGTACTGAATCACAGTCATGGAGATTTGAACATGGGGAGTGAAAAGGAAATTGAAGTCAGGTTTCCTGTATGCCTCATTCTCCAGCCCAGCATAGACTCAAAACAGGAGAGAAATTTCTTTTTGTTCACTAATAACAGGGGCAGATCAAGCACCCCTTCCTGTAGACCATACCCCAGCTTGGATGGCGGTAACCACACTATGCTGTTAAAGATTGGTGTTGGAAGCTCCTCAGCTGCTGCTCTACAGTGGCTACAGCACTGATGTGTCTTTTGTTACACACATTAAGCATGTGCTCCTGACTTATAGAAGTATTTAGGCACAAAGCTAAGGACTCTGGTGAACCAAAGGATGATTATGAAATATGCAACTCTGAGAAGGAAGACGGCATCCTAAATTAAACATCATGGATCCAGCCTGGCCATAGCAGAGAGGGCTATTCAGGAGCCCTGGTGCAGAAGGAATAAGGACACACTCGAGCAGCTAGTTACCTTCATAAGAACATAACAATTTATTGCTTTTTCTAGACTTCTGAATAATGAGCAACACAGTAATCTTATTAAAAAGGACTTTAAGGGCATGACCAGCTGCCTTCAGTGTCAAGCATGACAGCCCTTGGAAGTGCTTAGTCACACTTTAACTGCTGTTATTATTTTCCAAGCCTGTATTTAAGTCAGACAGAAATGTGGCTTTTCATCACCCAGAACTATATGCCAGCATGTTTAACCATAACCATCCCACAACAGCAGGAGGGCAGGTATTGCATCTTCTTTCATTAGTGCAAAAGACATAAGCTGCCAAAATTCTCTCTAGGTTTAGCATTATTGTTGTGTTCAAAACATCTGTTCCCAGAGACAGCTTTTGCACGGATGTCCGTTTGACATGTTAGGTGGAGAACTATTCTGAAAAGATTGTTGTTGCTACCAGAGGACTCTCAAGCTATAGGGACCAATAAAGCAGAGATCTCTGGGAAGTAAATATGGGGTGGAAGCACAAAAGAAAGTGAAGAGTGAAACTCTTGAACATGCCACTGAAGGATGACAATTACTTTTCTAGATAGTGTCACTCAGTCCTAGCCACCGGTTATTCTTTTGATCTTAAGAGGTTGAAGATGTCGGGATGAAGACAACAGATCTCGGAAACTGAAGTCCTGAAAGGGAGAAGAAGATATTAGATTAATACACCTAAAATGGAGCCACAGGTATCAGAAAGGTCTGTTTATATTCGTAAGTAACAGGCTAAACTTTGGTGTTACTATATGTTTAGAGTCTGTACTGGGTAAATCCTCTCTGTTCTGAAGGTTTTTGTTGCTCTAGCAGCTAAAGAGTGGGAGCAAGGAAAAAAGAGAAAAGGGAACGGAGGGAAGGGGGGAAAAGAGATAACCTAATTGATATGAAAATTCTGGAAATCAGAAAACAGGAAAAGTCAATTGAAAGAACTACTGGAGTTTTGAAAAAAATTATATATATATAAATATATATATTAAAAATCCTGCAGCAAGCTCTCAAAAATATAAAAAATAATAGCTTTCAAATCAGTGTTTTCACAGCTGCAGGCTACAGAGTTTATTGCTTGCAGTATGAAACCTAATGATGTGATGAAAAAAAAAATCCACCCAGCCCTAGACAGACTGACAGCCCTAGAGATCAATGTCCATTATTAACTTGCTGACTTCATGCACAGCAAGGCAGAGCATGAACTTCTCTGGTTCTCTTCAAATTTGGCTTAATTGGATCACCTACAGGATGAGAGGATAATTTAGCATGCAGGTCCAGCCATGTCTTCATTGCACCCCTGAGCCTAGAACAAAGACTCTGGTTAGGAAGATGGGGATATCCAAGCAGTGCGATGCCCTGAGCCTATCTGTCCATGTCTTGGAACCCTCTGATCACACAGGAGAGGGCAACCAATCCAGTCACTATTGATCTGAATGGTCTCCAAGATTGTGGCTTGAAAGTTAAATGCCCATGTCAGATTCTTTTTGAAGGAATCCGAATGAGACATCAAAGGGAAAGGACCACGTGGGCCATACTTCTGCCTTTAATCTAACCCTACTGAAAGCATAATTTCAGCTGTCACAGTATCAAATCTATGTGGTCAGAGATGGGGTAGGTTCACAGACCACAGGCGATGCATTTCTCCCTCTGGCCATCACTCAGAATCCTTGTCTTTCCACAGGCACATCCTCCACCAAAGTCTCCTGCTGGAGTTTCCCTCTAGCAAATTAACAAAGGCCCTGGTTTTCTTAACAAATTGGGCTTTAAAAAGAATTTAAGCCCTCATAAGAAATTTCACAGAATTCAGTTCGTTAAAGTAACTAGTAGAGCAATGAAGAGTTTAAAGCCTTCATTGAGAGGGGATGAGACTATTCACCATCTATAAACTGGCTTCCCACAGGAAGAAAGAAGCAGCTCTGTCACCCCAGCAGTGAGAGAGCCAGGAGCACTTTTATCCCTTAACTGCGCACACACACACACACACACCCCCTCCTGCTGTGGTTTTGGTCTCTGACTGCCCAAACAGACCTGCTAGCAGAAGTCTCCAGCCTGAGACCCTCAGTTTTCCCTGGGTGGCCCCTGTGCACCACTCAGTCCCTGCAGACTCTCTGGTTCCATCCCCTGCAGTGACTTTTTTGAACCTATTGAGTACAGTGTCAGACTAATGAGGCGGGAGTTGTCTGTACTGCTGCCGACTCCGTTATCTTGCACAATATCAGGAGTGAAAAAATGGCTGCTGGGTTTTTTAGTGGTCTGGCAGAAGCCTTGTCAATACAAATTCTTTACTTGGGTTTGCGGGAAATTACAGCCATCTCCTCTGTTCAACTCCATTTCTCAGCCTCTTGCAATTCTGTGGGAAATAGTTTTCAAAAAGCTTCTCTGGCTTTAGGAAAAAAAATAATTGAAAAAAAAAAAGCACATATGTCAGTGTTGAACATGCCTTTCTCTCTCTTAAGCAGCAATAAACGAGACTCTCTGGTTTCTTATCTCTCACTCTCCTGTGTTAATATCTAGGAGTCAGTACAAGCAAGACCATCCCTGGTTATCAGCTACTGCTATGGATTTATTCAGCTGATCCCAGCACAATTCTGGATCCCTGACAGCAACTATCTTACACACATCCCATCAGCACCCTGTCATATGGGGCAGTCTCAAAGAGACGAGCAGCTGAAATCCTGCTTCTATCATGTTTCCACTGAGCCAAAGTCAGTGCGGTGGTGGCATGTCCTGTTCCCCGTGATAGCTTCCCCAGGTCCCACACTGCGCCATGCGGTGCTACAGAGAAGCCTCTTGATCCCCCAAAAGATGCAATAACTGCCTAAAATCCCCTGCTGTAGCTAAGCCTGTGCTGGGCTCCTTCCCAGCTGCAAGAATTTTCTGTGTCACTGTTAGCAACCTTTTTTTTTCCAATCTTATGATGATCTTTAAAAAAACGGAGAACTACTGGTTTGTTTAGTGCAAAACCAATCTCACCTGAAGCCTATACGAAGTCTTTCAGATGCTGAAGACTCAGATGATTTGGATCTGTGCTCTTTCTTTGACTTTAGTAGACCCATGCCATACTACACCAAGTGCAGCTTGGCTTTTGGGTATTTAACACATTTCTCCTCCAGATGTGCTGGCTGTCTCCTGAGAGGAGATTTTGCCTGCAAGATATCCTTTATCTTGTGAAATAATCTCTGCCCTCTACTATTTTAATGACATCCAAAACTGTTATAGGCATCTCCCACCACAAACAGAAAGAGCTGGACTCTCTCACACACACTTTAAAAGCTTCAGAGAGGCAGTAAAGAAAACTGTCAGGTACAGCTGTTACAGCAAGCAGTGCATCAGTGTGGTGGCCCGATCAATTGGAGAGGGCAGGGATCTCAGGGGGAAGGATGGCCAAACTCAAACATGGCACTTGTGTTGTGGGTTTAAGTGGTGTGAAGAACAGTGCTGCTTTAGACCTAGCAGAGAGAAGACAAAAAGACCTTCATCACCCATCTCAGACAACAGTGCAGCATCACATATTCTTTTATTCAAGAAGCAGCAACAAATCAGGAGGAGCAGTATGAGAGTGGAGTGCCCACAAAATGTCCATCTAGAGGTGTTAACACCATCCATAGGATCCAAAAGAGTCACTGATCAGACGTAATGTGAGAAGACGATGAATTTCTCTGTAGCTCCAGTAAAAAGTGGAAAATGGGGAAGGACAAAATGTATGTTGGTGGGATGGCCAGGAAAGGCAGGAGAGGACTGGGACAGAGGTGTCTTGGGAAGGCCTGGAGGCAAGGACTATGGAACACATGAAAAAAGCTACTTGGAGAGAGGCATTGCATGCCAAAAGTCCTTAGCTGATGCTGTGTGCCTGCCACAGAGGGCAGCATCACAGAATCTCAGAATGTTTGGGGTTGGAAGGGACCTCTGTGGGTCATCTAGTCCAACCCCCCTGCCGAAGCAGGGTCACCTACAGCAGGCTGCACAGGACCTTGTCCAGGAGG
>Ga0065711_1003674_pt1 | contig 41152 bp, 24 predicted proteins | sample Hoacrofraction12_FD_59098 | JGI IMG/M metagenome (GOLD analysis project Ga0065711, IMG submission 59098) | Hoatzin crop microbial communities from Cojedes, Venezuela - Epithelial fraction 12 v2 (version 2) | ecosystem: Host-associated > Birds > Digestive system > Esophagus > Crop | place...
AACAAGCCCAGCTCCCTCAGCCTCTCCTCATAGGAGAGATGCTCCAGTCCCCTCATCATCCTCGTAGCCCTCCGCTGGACTCTCTCCAGTAGCTCCTCATCTTTCTTGAAGTGGGGGGCCCAGAACTGGATGCACTACTCCAGATGGGGCCTCACTAGGACAGAGTAGAATGGGAGGAGAACCTCCCTTGACCTGCTGGCCACACTCTTCTTAATGCTCTTCCTCCATGGAGTGGAGGACGGAGCAGCACTCACTGGTCCCTGCACCACTGGAGCATATGGGGACACTGGGGATATCAGGATATTCCCCCAACTCACCCAGGTCTGGCTTACCTGTAGAAATTGCCAGCCCTTAACATGAATGCTCAAACTGGTTGATGAGCGCTTTATGCTGATTTAGCTTAATTTGGGAACAAACTCAATTAAACTGAATCAATGTTAGCTATTAAAGGGGTTGCACTGATTTAACCAAATTAATTCAGAAACCAATTTAGTTAAATTGGAACAATTTGTGTATGTAGACAAACCTCCATTTAGCACATACTCTCTCACTGACTTCTTTTGAAAGAATAAAACCCCTTGCAGATCACGCTTCCTTCTACACTTGCATAAGGCACCTCATCTTAAAGACAGTTGGAGTGGACAGGTGTGCGTGCACATGTAGACATATATGTGCACGCACGCTTGCAGACGCTATTTATTACAGAGCCTTTCTTCAGTGAAATCTTCCCAAATTTTACCTAATATCCAGCAAAGTTGACTCACCCCAAGCCCCTGACATTTTAAATAAACGTATTTGTTCATGTTTATGCCCATGAACACCAAGTGTTTTTATTTTGGTTCACACTTCATGTGTAAGGTGTCTGCAGAAGATGAATTTCCCCATCTTTTTTCATCTCTTCTTCCCCAGCACAGCTGAAGCAACATGCAGATCATGCCAAGAAATGCACTACCAATGCCCATGGATGCTGTGCTCCCCCAGCTGCTGTCCTCTCTGATGGAGGATGTTGCAGCACGTCAAGGGCAGGACAAGAGCCACCTGCACTTCAGACAAGGAACGGCCAAGGGCGAACATGCTTGGATCAGTCCTTGCCATGCTGGTCGTGCTGTTGCTTTGTGCCCCTTGTCCATTTGAGGTGGGGTCAGGACCTAGTCATCAACTCCTCGCAGGTTCTGGTCAGAGATGGAGAAGGGTACATTGTGCTCCCTCCCTCATCAGATGGGGCTGGTGGGGAAAAGGAGGAGCAAAACTTCTACTGTCACCCTTGGTAGCATTTTGGGCAGGCAGTAGGGCAGATCTGAAGGCTGACAAGATCAGCAATAGTATTTCCATTGACATGAAAACCTCATGAAGTCCAAATCACTTTCTGCATTGGCCGTTTACACAAAAGCAGCAGATCTCAAGTCCCCTTCAGATGGATGAGTATGTTCCTCCCTGACAAGCCGATGCCAGACACGCAGGGCATCACAGACCACAACTGTCTATGCTGTGAAGCCCCAGCAGTTCCATGAGGCAGAAAATTACTCTCGTGGCATGGTAGCTAAGGCATCATCCCTCCCTTCTCCTCAGAAAACCAAACATCTCAATACTAGCCATAAGATCTCTCCCTAAGATGTCATAAATGAGGTTCAGATCAAATAATTTTAAATATATATCCCAGTCTTTCTTTGTGTTTCCTGTTTTATAGCACTAAGATACTCAAAAGTAGCACTGGATGTGTGGCCCGGGCTCTCTTTTTATTCTGCTGAAGCAGAAGCCTGGGTGAGCATCCCTCCATCACTCATGGCTGCCTCCCATATCACACCTGCGCACTTTGATACGGCTGGGTGCTGATAAAATTGCAGTTAACAGGAGCAATATCCCTGTCCCCTTCTCTGTGATTTCAGCTTCCCAAGGATTAAAGTGGTTCCTCTGAAGGAGCCTCAGTACGTATCGCAACACCAAAGCTCGGCAAGGACAGAAACTTCCTTTGTTGTGCAAAGTTATGACAGGAAATAATGCTGGGTTGGACTGATAAGCTTTTCATATTCACCTGCTGCGTATCAAATGTTTGGGAAAGGTGTGTAGCAGGACATTCGAAGTCAGCTATTCACCGCCAAAGCTTTACAGCAGCTTTGTAGATCGCAGGCTTCTGAGTGCAAATAAATTTATATCTCTTTCACAAAGAAAGTTTGAAAAGAGTATTGATAATCCCTTGGTAAAACGACTGCCTGACTGGCATCAGTATTAAAGCTGCTTCCATTCCTGCCAAAAACAAGCCTATGACGAAACAAACACCACTTTATTTAATACCATGGCAGCTCTGTGTCAAAATACTTTTTCAGGTTGCCAGACACCAGCACTTGTGCTCGGATCCTGTTGGATCAGAGAGGTTTCTAAGCTGCCCGTCAGTATTTACATAGTGTGAGCGTCTGTTGCATTTCACATGGGATTAAGTATAATCAAAATTCAGGTTACCCTTTGCAAGCTAGCATCAGAGGAAGGCATGCATATTTCAACTAATTAATTAACAGGAGGATGGATGTGTTAATGTGAGCCTCTTGAGACTCAGGTTAATAACCCACTAAGGGTCGTATTTGCAAGCGGCAAAGCTTCTGTGGCCGTACAGTGAGCCATAAATTATGGGTGAGGCCATTTTCTTTTCCAGTCCTGACTGTCTAGATACAGGGGGATGTTATGGCTCCACTTTAACAGGATGGCAAGGATTGCCTTTTTTCCTTGTTTTGCTCTTAACTCTTTCTGTGTAACAACTCGTTAAAACCCTCTGAATGGCACTGATCACAGTGTGAAGAAACACACGGGTGTCCTTTTCACCCACCCAGAGGAGGCATGGAGGCTGTGTAGTCTTCATTATCTAATGCTTGCCTGGTGGTTTTCAGTCAGGGACTGAAAATAATTTGCAAGCATCACACCAGCTACACCTACGTCACTGCAAAGAAACAGCGAAAGGATATGCCATGGAAAGACATTCATTATGTGGAGGACTGTTGCCAGCTGAACACTGTTCCTGCTGGAGGTGACCTTCCCACCTCTGCTGCAATGAGTCAGTGAGCATCTTAACCTAAGGAAGCAGAGGCAGCTTGGCCTTTAGCTTAATGAAGGGCTCTCCCAACATCTCCTACTAGCTGAGCTGTGGGAGTGGAAAGCAACTGAGCTGGTGGCACCCAGCTGTAACCTCCCCAGACCCACTTCACAGATGGGGACACTCAGTGCCTAAGGCCAAAAATGAGGTTAAGCTACAAAATTCAGATGAGAAGCTGAGAGTCCTTGCATCACCTCTCCACATTGCCTGTTCTGCAGAGCTTTTTCACAGGTATTCAAGCCTTTGTAAAGCCCCTGTAAGCCAAGATTTTGGATGTCTCTGGAGAGAAGCTGGTGAAAGCCAAGCATGAGATCAGAGCAGACTACCCTCTGCGTTCCTACACAGACCCCCCCCAGCGTGAAGCCATGAAAAAAAACAAGTCTTTCTGAAAAAAAACCAAAAAAAATAGCTGGAAAAAGAAAATTTTGGATGGAGGCTGCTCTGCTTCTGGGCTCTTGCTTGCCCCCCTCTCCCAAAAAAGCACAGCAGACACAGAGCAGAGCCATGATCTTGAGCCACATCCCTCTCTGGGCTGTCGGGTTTGGGGTTACAGCCGCACTGGCAGCTTTGTCCTGCAGTGGGGTTGGCAGGTTCAAGCATGCTCCCCACTGGGCTGGCTTGTAGGCAATGATCTTGGGCAGGGATCAGCAAAGTCCTGTCCTTCGTAACAGGGCTGACGGGAACACACAGAGATAGGCAGCTCCACGTCATCTGGGCTGTGAAGCAGGACCACGTTATCACCACCTCCTGCTGCGGAGATCCTCCAGGCTCACACACACCTTGGCTCTGTGGGAGATGGGGTAGTCGGGATGTTCAGTTTCTCAGGCTTCTCACTCCTCCAGCCCAGCTCTCTCCACCAGAAGTCCCATATTATTTGGGGAATTTGCAAATCTGTGGTGCAACCTCCCCAGTGACAACACAGAGAGAGGGAACAGCCTCTAATAAAACGGGAAACTCCAACATGTAATCTGAGGTGTTCATTTCAATCAGGGATGAGGTCCATTACTCCTCAGGTTTTGTAGCTACTGTAGCTCTCAGCTCCCACGAGTGCAACTACACAGGAAATGACAGAACAGTCTGTTGGAAAGAGCGGGTGAAATTGCACAACGTATTCATCAATGAAGTGCCCAGGGTCAGGGTTTATTTGAATAGGTCACTGGCTACAACCAAAAGGCTTATGGATCTTGCCCTGAGGAATGGAGCACACTAAAAATCCACTGAACAAATCTTTCCCACAGCATTTAATTCCTGTTTAGTCCTGTATGGAGTTGGTGAGTTAATGGCCTAATCACTTGTAACAAAATGGGCCAGCTTAAGCACCAGGGAGAGTGGGAGATCATACTGTTTATCACTGCTGAGCTGGCATTTATCTGTATAAATAGGAGCAGGCTGGGTTACAAAGACATGTGAGTTGTAAATTGAGGGCAATCAGAGCTTAGTCCGCTCATTTACCCACACTTCTGAGCCAGAAAAGAAAAGGCATTTATCTGTCCCTTGGTGGCACATGGGTGCACAGCTGCCCTAAGAGGTGTGTTGCACAGGTCACAGAGCAGCTCTCCACTCTCCTGCAGGAGCCTGGAGAGCCTGAAGATACAGAGCATAGATAGGCAAACAAACTCATATACTGCAATTAAATCCCATGGTTACTGTTCCTCCCTTTCATGCTTATTATCACTTGTAGGGTAGTTCATATTTGTAGTTCAGTGGATCAGCTACCTGCCAAGCCACTCTGACCTGGGCTGGGGAGAGGACCCAGGCAGAGATCAGCAGTAACTGTGTTTGTTCATCCCACCAGGATCCCACCAGACCCTCAAAGAAACAGGAACTGTTGAAGCATCCCTCCAACCAAGCACCCTCAAGAGCTTTCATCAAACTTGCCCTTCCTGTGCTTCAAAATGCAAATGATGTTTCCAGCTGCAGCCTGAAGAAACCACAAACTCCTGACTAGTTTCTCAAAAGACTGCATTTAGAGACCTCTATCTCACTGAACACTTCTAACAAGGAGCTGGGCATCTACCAGCCTTAGTGGGGAGGTTTTCAACTCATCATCAGTCTCTTCCCCTGTCCTGAAGTTACCAAACCTCTAGATCTGGCAGTGCGACTATACAAGACTTGTTCCCTGCTCCCATGGTTGCCTCTTCTGCTCACATCTGTACCAATGTGCTGACAGCAAATGATTGTGCTCCTTTCTCTTTCTCTCTGCCCCAACTGCACAGCCCAGTCCTTGTCTCCACCATTGCTGGTGCTCACCGAAACCTTCTGGAGAACTGAGTCATAGAATCGTAGACTCACAGAATCATAAGTTGGAAAAGACCTCTAAGATCATCAAAGTCCAGCCATCAACCCAACACCACCATGCCTACTAAACCCTATCCCAAAGTGTCACATCTACACATTTTTTAAACATCTCCAGGGATGGTGACTCAACCACCTACCTGGACAGCCTGTTCCAATGAATAACCAAGTCAGCTCATTTACCTAGCAAAAAGTTTGTGAACGGATGTGACAAGCACCTGAATTACTACAAGAGTAAGAACTGGAGTGTCTGGGCATGTCAGTGGCAGAAGTGGGACTTTTTCCATTTGGTGACATTAAAGGGCTGTAACCCATCTCACCAACCGACTGGTGTAGCCCAGCCTTAACCTACTTCTTCCAAAAACACTCTGTTCAGAAAAGGAATAAATAAATAAATAAATAAATAAATGGATAAATAAATAATAGAAGTTTACATTCTTTGTTTAAACCCACATCACTGGGGGGCAAGGGGGAAGCTCAGGGTAGGAAGGAACTACATATGCAGTTATTTCAGGAATTAAGGGAATGGGAGTAGCTGGAGAGGCAAGGATGATTACGACAAGCAGACAGGGACAATGACCTCTTACTCTAGCTCAGTTCTATCTGGAATAACATGTCTGATCACAGCCTGAGACCACAAATGAAGAGCTAGAGGTATGAGTTTACCTATCCGACACATCAGCCATCACACCCAGCCACACTCTGCTGCAGCACACCTCTGAGAAGCCATTCTAACCATGCTGCATCTGTGGTTTTGCAGAACTGAATTTGTAATTGCAGGCTCAGCATTCACTCTTTGAAAGCCGGCCTGTTGTATCTAATTTCAAGCAGTGCTCTGCCTCACAGCCAAGAGCAAGGTGCCAGCTAAAGCTATGCAATGAGGCTATTATTATAGATAGAGAACTAGAGGCATTGCATGGAAAAGACCTTGGCAGCCCAGATGAAGGACTACAGAGACATAAATGGGTACACACACGCTGCAAATAATTGCGCTTAGTACTAACAGCCTAGCTTCACTGAACTGGAGTGGCAGAGGCTTTGCAAGCGAGTCAGATCTTTACAAGCCTGCCACGTTTGCAAGTTGGCACAGAAAATACACTCCTCTTTCCGCTATGTTTCTCCACTTGTTGCCACGATGCGGAAGAATCTCTGATTTCCACCACCAACTGGTGGTACCCCTTAAAGAAGGGTACAGAGGACAGTCCCCACCTCATTTGCCTATCAGTTCATTATCACACAGGAGTTTGGTGCTGTCGATAAAGGTTTGTTTGCAGTCTCTTCCCTTTGATTGGGCTCCAAAAGCACGTCTTGAAGACAGATTTCTTACCCTGAAGGAAATGATGCCACTGTACAGCCACTGATGCCCTCCATCACAGAGCAGTTGTTTGGGTGGGACTGTGGAGTAGGATAGCAGCCTCTGCCTCGCTTGAATTTCCAGCCCCATGGTTACTGAAGAAGGAAATAAAAAAGGAACCTTCCACCTATTTCACAGTTACCTGTGAGAAGTAAGCACCATCCCAACAGCGATTACAGCTTTAATGGTACATGGTACCAAAGATCCCAAGCACATTTAGAAAGAACCAGTCATGTGATTCAATAGCTCTGGTGGAACTCCAGGCACATAATTTCCATCTGTTCTTCCACTGTCCTAGTGCCGTCGGCTCAGTAAGAGACTCCAAGTTATCTTGAAGTGCCATAGTGCAACGTGTGAAAGCAGCTTCCTTCCAACCTGGAAATAAAATATTTTTGTGACTAATGCCTGGGTTTTATTTAGAAATTTATTTTTATATATATGCCACTGCCCTTTAGCAGTCCTTTGGCAGTAGGTCCTGCTGCCTGGATGGCCCCTGCTGTTGTTGATGGATTTCCATGCAGATCGGATTCCTTGACAAGGGCCTAAATGTAGCATAAATTCTGTGCAGATATAGGACTCGCTGTTTGTAAAGAACCCCAAGCTGTCTGAAAGGGCAGTGCATCGTACTAGTCACTCAGTCTAATTCTGGTTGTTCTCTCTCACTAATGACACTGAAGTTCAATCGCTGTAAGTAAGGTAAGAATATGTTTGACTTATTTTTTTTTTGCCTAGTTGAAAATGATCAAGAGGTTTGGATGTCCATCACTGACCTTAATGGCAGTGCTTACGCTTCTAAAATATGTAAGAGGTACCCAATTATACACATGTATGCATGCCATGAAATACAAATTTAGTTATTATCAAGGTAACATCTACAGGCTTTGTGCCCCAGAGTCCTCTTAATCTAAGGCACAACCAAGAATGAGTTCCCACACTGAATAGTGAATGTAATGTAGGTTTCAAATGGATAGAGGACAGATTCATCAGACAGAGAAAACACCAAGAGACGATTAAACAAATAGTGGTCTGAGGGACAGGAGACCTAGCTCGTCAGCTGCTTAACACTAACATGACACACAAACCCAAAAAATGGATGTCTTCAGATGGATAACTGTCCCACCCTACACAAGGTGTGTACATCCACATGCATTAGGTCAAACAACATAGGAGCAATGTTGCTTAATGGCAGGTGCCACCTGCTAAGTCAGAGAAAATCTACGTGGGCATGGCCAGAGCTCCAAGAAGAACTACAGCTACACAAACAGTTGGCCAGGCAGAGCCTGCAAGATCTCTGCAAATTGCAGGAAGATTATGCAGCCCTGCTGCAAATGTTCTGGAAACAGTGTTCATTATTTTTCTGTTCACTCAGCATAGTAACTATAGCATAGTAACTTCAGCTATCATTTTCACAAGGAGATAAGGGCAAGGAAGGTGTAGGGCAGATAAAACATCTCTCTTTTCCCCACCCTCTCACTTCCTCCAGAGCAAACTTAAAAGCCGCACAACACAGCTCACGTGAGCAGCTCTTATCTAGTTAACACAAGGTAGGAGAATTAGTTTATTTCTTCCCGCAGCTGTAGCACCTGAAGCTCTGATCTATCTCATCAAATATCGTAAATGCCTGTAAAGATGGACAGACATGGTCCTGCCTTGCAGAAAGGAACCTCTAGAGAACATGCAACCAGCATGGGGGTCTCTGTAGTCAGAGGCATTTTGCTGCCACCTTTCAGAGGCACTAGATCCAACATCTAACAAGGATGTCAGACAGTTACAAAAATGTTTGGGACAGTTTATCCCTTATCTCACAGACCAAGGTATGGAATGTGTTCACATTTATTCAAGGAACATTTTGCAGGAACATATCAAGGCCTCTGACTAGCTTCACGTGGTCTGACAAATATTTCATTGTCTGCACTGCATAGAGCAAATAGAGACCTGCAACATACAAGAAGACCCTAAGTTTATCTAATTTTCAGTCCCTTAATTAAGCAATTCCTAAATTGACTGTACAGTCAAAGAAGAGAAAAGCTCTAGAGGGATATGCTGCTAAGCAAAGTTTCCCACTTGTCTCTGTGCCCTGATATAATTTGAATAAACTAACATCTTCCCTGGTCTCTTAGAGGGGAGAGTGCTTTGCCTTGGGAAGGTGACTCTGCATATCTCAAATTTCTGATTTCTGAGAGTGTCAATTCTGGAAAAGGCCACTGAAACTCAAGACATAGTTACATGCGATACAAGTGTAAATTATTAAAAATGCAAAGTCTGATTAGGTCTCTAATTGCTTATTGGAAAACCTCTAAACCTTCTACAGTGGTGATAAAAAGCATGTGGTGAACAGCATTTTTCAAAAAAGTGGGCTACGTTCTCTTGAACAGCACTTTGTTTATACATGGTTTTGTTGATTGCCTCCCCCATCCCCAGAGGCTCTTCTTTGAGGGTGTTCAAGGAACATGCCATGTATGAGCCACCGACAATATTTACTGAGAGAGTCTGGTAGCAATCAAGTAACCTATATGTCTGCTTCTCATTATTAAATATTCCAGACTTTTACTGAGATTATTAGAACCTATTTAATGGCTCATTGAACTTAGAAACCATACAATTTTCCTATTAGCCTTTTCCATCTAAATATTTATGATAGCAGCTCGTGTGAGAAATAACAGAAGACACAAAAAATGAGGAAAAGGGAGGCATTTCCTCAGCTGCCTGGGAGCAAAGTCTTTCCATAACTCTAGCGCAAACCAGTGCTGCAACTTAAAGGAAGCTGAGACACGCAAAGCAAATCTGTTGATGATGAAAGGAGAACCTGGCTATGTCTTTAAGAGAGTCTGCACAGATTTGGATACAAAGCTCTTTTCCATGATTAAAGAGAATATCTATAACTACTCATTTCATTTCTTTTGGGTGTGGTAAGGAGTCTTCCAGTCAAATCACTACCTGGTATAAAAAGATTTATCTATTTCTAATGCAAATGTAAAGCCAAAATTCCAAGACATTTTCTACCTTCATACTCAGGGTCTCCAAGACTAAAAGCACAGCTGTGGAGGAGGAAAAAAGTCAGTATGGTTTCTTCTTTGGATTGGGTATTGATGGAAGGCCAGAAGAGCCCCCCACAAGGAAGACATATTTTGAGGAAGACATAGTTGTGAGAGCTTGGGAACATTGATGCAACCTGTATCTTCAGATACTTTCAAGCCTCTATATTTTAAGACATTCTGGAGTCTGAGCTATCAGCAGAGTGGAAATGCAGAAGACAGGACTGTTCTGTTCATCTGATCATGAGAAAGGACAGTCCTGGTGCCAGAATCCTTCAATTCAGGTTATGTGGGCACAGTTCTTTGTACCAGTTAGAAAGTGCAAGCAAAATCAATGCAGGGCTACAGCCTCAGATGAACATGAAGAGGACACAGGCTGTCAGGGCAGATGCCTGTCATCTTGCTTCTGCTTTATGTGTGTTCCATGAAAACAAACATGGTTTAGTCCAGTTGCATTAACATGGCACTGAGCCAGAGTTAAAATGCCTTGTCACTAGACAGGAATCATTGGCCCAGGCTAATACTACAATGAACAGCTTCTAGACAGGGTCTGGCTTGTACCCAGCTGGCTTGCAGTACTGGGAAAAAGGACGTGAAATCTTTCTGACCCATCCACAATGAAACACTGAAGTTCAAGGGTATAATCTTCAAAATTGCTGCCTCATTGTACAAACATCTCTAGTTTTCAGCTTAAGGTTGTGTAGGCTCTTAATGTTCTGCTTGAGGGCGCTGCAGGAGTGTTGCACAATACCAAGAAGAGCGAAACTTGGCATCTAGCTCACTCCTAAACCTGATCACGAATGTCAAAAGCCAAGTATTTTTCCTTTTGGAAAAGAGACAAGGTGACAGAGGTGTGTACAACCTGCCTTTGCCAAAACTGTGAATCAACAACAACCCAAAACGAAAGGACCTTCAGTGTTTTCTGGCTTTTCCTTTGCTACAAGTATAAAAGACCAGAGCAGAAGAGAGTAAATCCACCCAGACTGCTGTGAAAGCTGGTGTGGGACTGGTTATGTGCAATATTTAAAAGTACGACTGGGAATCTAAACATAGGAGTGACAACGCTAGGCCTGGGAATTCCCCACTGATGTAGCCGTTGTGATGCTGAAGAAGAGCATGGCTCCAGGTAAATCAGGACATGAGATATTAGCACCTTTCTCTTTATGTTCCCTTTTCATAAGGAAATAAAATAACACAGGACCTACAGATAATAAGATTACAAAGTTGGTACTTTGAAAGACATATAACGGAAGAACTGAAGTCATATGAGCGCCTCCTCATACCATTCCACATACATACGTGTAAGGGACACTTTTTTTCCAGGAAGTTAAATCTCCAAAACGAGTTATGAGGAATCATGGCAATGCCAGAAACAATAAACCTCCAACTGTCTTCTCCTCCCTTCTGATCAAATTTGCTGCTTGCAAAGTAAAACCACTGGAAAAAGCACCAGTTTTTAAGCAAAACATAGTGTCTTTGGTGGGAGCTACTCTAAGCCAAGATGCCAAGCCATTGCAGGACATGAGCTCTCATTTACTTGTGCTGACTGTTGCTAGGTTGGGAAGGTGTAGAGATGTCTGGTAGCAGGCAGTGGGCTAAGGGACTCTGAGATATACAGCAACATATGTAGACGTGTCTGTGAGTGCTCCAAGTGAGTAAGATAGTGGGCATGAGGAACCCCGATCTTTTCAGTCAGGAAACTCAGGCAGGGGAGTGTGGACTAGTAATCAAGCTAATGTACAGTGTGTTCCTTGACCTACACACTCCACTAACATTGCCAGCTAAAGGACATCAGTAATTAGTTGCCTACAGAACCCAGAATGGTTGGCTGCATGCATGGAGCAGTTGAGGAAAGAAACTCATCCCACTTCCTTGGTTGACCCCCAACTGCCTGATATCACAGGACAGCAGTCTGCAGAGCGTGGTGGTACCTCAGCTGAGCCAGCACTGCACCAGCTATTCCTCCTGCAGGGAAGGGTCCTGGGGTCTGCACTGTATGAGGGCAGGGTCTTCAGACTTGAGTGCTCGAAAGGGAGCATATGGACCCTGCACTGACCTCAGAAAAAGGTCTGCAATGTCAGAAAACAAAATCCCTCTCTGTGGAACAGACTTTTCTCTTTTACACCCAAAAATCTCAATTACACTATCAAGATGACACCACACTAACTCTGGATAGCGCCTATTTCCAGAAGACTCCCCTCCTTCAGTGCATGTGTTGTCTAACTGCCCTTCTTATCAAACAGCTCAGTAATGAAGAATATGTCATCGCCTTCTTTCTTTTTAAACTATACCAATGCTGAGGCAAGAACAAGATATTCCCATTTTTGTCTATGACAAACAACCAGCTTGAATTATAAACTACTGTATAAATAAAAGCAAGGGATCATAAGCAGCATACTGAATAACTACAAAAGAGTATTGGTTTTCAGGCTATCCCTTTATCAGATAATAAATTAGATATAAAGCCATTTAGTTGAAAGATAATAAGGTTTATACAGCTAATAAGTCAATTTTGTAAGGAATATTGCTGACTTCATTGTCTGTGTTAAGCCAATCTCTACTTGTTAAACCTCTGACCCTCCCCTGGGTCTCATTCTGTAGCCTATGAAGAGTGACTGGACTTTAAAGTACCTCCTCCTCTCCAGTACATTTTGATAATGGAGAGAGGTAGCATAGCAAAACGCAAGAACATAAAAGCAGCCACACTAGGTCAGACCAAAAGCCCATCTAGTCGTGGATCCTGTTCCTGGAAGGGGCTAAGAACAGGCAGAAAGAAAAAAAGCAAAAAACAAGTTAAGCATATGGAAATACCTTCCCAGAGTAGTCCTGCAGCCTGGAAATTTCTATATCAGAAATTTCCAGACTAAAAATTATCATATATTGTTCAGAGCTGGCTTGCTTCAGCACTTCTGTCCTTCACATCTTCGTGATGATCATACTGCCTTGCCACACTCCAGGATATCACTGCTCAGTCCTGTACATACATCTTTACTAACACATACAGTGAGCTGTGTTTATTCCTTGTACAGTTTTGCTGAAATCTAGGCAAAGTGTTAGCGACATTGATGGAATTTCCCCTTCTGCTAGCTGAGTGCAAGAACAGATGGAGCCCGGCTTTACTACAAGAGATTGATTTCTCCACACCTGCCTTTCACTGCTTTCTGGGGATAGAAGGAGCAGAGGAAAACTCCACATCTGTCACAAGAGAGGAGAGACCCAGAGAAAAGTTGCAACACTCTTGCATGAACACCAAATCTCCCAGTGCTGCAGCAGGGAAACAGGTGACAGCAGACAACATGAGTTCCTGGAGCCCTCCAAACATCTCATTCCATGACGTACACCTGCGCAGGGTTGTGTATGTGTATGTCCAAAACCAGAAACAGTGACCACAGCAGCATTTTTGCTCATAGCATAGCTTGATGTTCAAGCCATGGTTCTTCTAGCCCTCTCTGATGGGTTTGGAAACTGCATCATGCCATGGTAGTGTTCCTTGGCAAGTCTGATCAAAAGGCACTCTGATTTCAAATGTGGCTAGGCTTTCAAATGAGATATCAACTTTGAGAGTTAGGGAAGTATACATTGCAACTGGAAATCAGAATGTACCTTCTCTGACTGCTTTTCCAGTTCTTTCTCCTGAAGGAAGTGGCAGATTTTTCCAGGCATCTATGCAATGGTCAGTGCAAATTCTGCTATTTTAATCTCTCACTTTTTTTTCTTTTCTAGAACACACTATATAGAACCCAATGTAGGAAAAGGAAAAAAAAGAACAAAAAGATATAATAGTAATAATAATTAAATTGAATTTGATAGCATAACACAGCATCATATGAGACAAAACTGGAAATCATGAGAAACGTAAACATACGGCAGTGGTAGTCATTGCATAATGTCGCAGCGTACAGCAGAGAGCACTCTTTGTATCTCTGTTAGATTCGGTCTCCGTGTTGCGTTGAGGAATGTTTGCTTAATAGTATCTGTTAAGACCTCAGTCTTTGAAATCACTATTTTCATCTGCAGAAGAAGAAGAACAGGAGGCAGATCAGTATATTTCAGGATGCAGCTTAAGTGAGGAGCATGTATATGAGTTCTCTGGGATGTAATTTTTACTGGTGTCAGAACTGCCAGAAAGATAAAGGAACTTAAAGGAAAAATATATACATCTGAAAATGAGTTCCATCTTTTCATTTGAGAAGCATTGGAATTAAAAAGAAATACAGGAAAGCAAAATAGAAAAAGACGCTCACCCATTCATTCCTGCCTCTTCAGAAAACCGACCATCTGAGAAAAAAGTATCCTGCACAGGAGCCAGCATCTCTCTCTGAGCAGGCTGGCTATGACAAGATGAGCCACAGTGCCACTCGCCTTGGTGCACAAGTCTGCCCAGACCCCTCTCGCAGTGGTCCTTGTTGGTAAAACAGGACCTCACAGCACGTTTTGCACCCTGGAATGCCATTATGTTATTACTAACACTTATTTGTACTGGGGTAGCTTCCCAAAGGTCTCCCTTTCCAGGTCATTGACCTCATTGTGTTTGGCGTAGTAGAGAGAGAAAATCTGTCCCCAAAGAGCTGACACTTTAAACAGAAACTACTAGCAGTAGTGATAATCCAAAACGAAATTCCGGAGATATTTCATTTCTTCATGTCATCAAAGCACTTGAGTATGAGTAGGACAGAATTAGGGAAAAAAAAAAACAAACAACAAACACATGCTCAGAGATATACTATACATAATTTATTACATAATTAAATGTTTGTGTATCAGCTATCCTTAGATGTGAGTCTTTGAGCAACCACTAAAAACAGGAGTCCACAGTAAAAAAAACAAGTTAGCACCTAAAGGTTGTAATCTGCACTAACACAATCACTTAAATTAGTAGCGTTTTTCATTTCATTGTTTTGGTTGAGATTCATTTTTTGGAGCTAAATTGGCCATGAATTATGAAGATATTGTAATTTGATTTCATACCAGATGTAATTGGGCCAACAGGACGTCATTTTGTGTGTTGCTGTAAACAGCACTGCAGAAATGAAAGCATAGGAGTGGACTGGGATTTTTAAACTGGAGAAGATGCTGAACTGAGAAGTACATGTCTGTGTTGATCCCGGATCTTGAGAGAGGCTCGAGTCCAGTGTGACATTTCATGCACACCACTAATACAGGCTCCTTAGCACTCACTGGATAAAATCTATTCAAACACATTGACTTCCCTAAAGTTTTTATTAAATCTCAGGCATGGACAAACTGAAAGGTTAACTCTGTCCTCTGGGCAAAGAGGGACAGGAAATAGCATCATCTAGTCATGCTTCAATGCCTGGGAAAACGTAGCATCTCTGCTGAAAATTCAGACAGGTTTAAAGGAACACATTTAAAGATGTAGTGTGCAGTGTTTTATGCTGAAATATTATTTGATCCAGATCACAGAATCACAGATTCATAGGGGTTGGAAGGGACCTCTATGCATCATCTAGTCCAGCCCCCCCTGCCAAAGCAGGGTTACATAGAGCAGGTTGTACAGGACCTCATCCAGGTGGGTTTTGAATATCTCCAGAGAAGATCAAAATAGAGCTGGATTATTTGTAATTCCTCCTTTTCTCTACAATTCCCTCACCTGAGTGATCCCTGACTTGTGGCAGCCATGCATTAAGATTACAAGACTGAACAAAAAACATACATTGGTAGTAAGAGACTCCAGCCGGACTGCATCTACCAGAACAATAACCACTTTTTTTTTAAGATTGGTAATGTGCCACAGACACATTGAGACCCAAAAGCTCAGATTTTAAATGAGGTATTGATGAGGTCTTCATTTCTCATGCTCTTTTGTCTAAAAGCCAAAACACCCCCAATGGCTCTGAATATGATTGTTTTCTCTTTCATCAACAAACACGACTGCTGCAGTACAGTTTTCTGGAGCCAGTTCTCCCCTCCCACGAAAATCCTCACCTGCTTTGCCACGAGGGTAACCTCTGCTCCACGACCTTCCCAACAGCCCACACCACCAAGCTAGGACACTCACTTTCCCTAAGTCTCATCCAGCATTTTATTTTCCTTCCTTTCTTGTCCACACATCCCTTTTCCAGACATCAGAAAAGGCCCTTCATGATAGATGGCATGATAAATGGCAAGTGACTCACCATGCACCTTTTGCACCAATTTATTTCAGAAAACGAGTAGGTTTGGCATTATTAGCACTGTATTTTAAAGCCAGGTACCTCACATTAAGTGTCTGAATAGATGGGTTGATTCTCAGGCTTTCTGAGCACCAATTTCCCATTGGCAGGTTATATTTTTGCAGTATATTATTCACAGAGTAGATGTCCCAGATAAGATGTGGTCTTCAGTAAACAGCAAAGACAAAGGAGTGTAAATCATATATACATCTCTTCGTAATTTGTTTCAGTTAGCTGGCCACAAACATGTATATTTAAAACTAAAATTCTGTTTTCTCCTCTCCTTTAGGGGGAAGTCTGGCTGCATTTTTAATTCTTTTTTTCTAGTAAAATTTTGTAATTCTCTTAACTCCTCTTCAATGTGGTATGAGTTTGTGAGCCTTGGCCTTCCTTTCCAGTCATGGGTTACAGCAAAATTAAACTAAAGACTAAACTTCGCAAATTCTCTCCACTAACATCCCAAACATGACTTCCAATAAAAAATCAGATTACGAGAATGTGCTTAAGAGAAATTTACTTTCGACTATTGGAATTACAGTATGTATTGAAAAGCCGGACACAATCTCAGTAGAAACTTGTATTTACTCCTGGGAATATCAAAATACAAACCTTCTTCAGTCTCTAGAGGACTACAGTGTTTCCAATAATTTGAAACATAATTTTGAGTAAGAATACTCTGGGCATTGTGAGAGGGACTTTTGAGGTCCCAGGATCTTCAAGTCCTGCATAATCCAGTAAAGGGGGTGGAATTACCAAGGAAGGATAATGGTAAGGCCCTCTTCAGCAAACTGCATTGAGATCTGCTGATGAAAAGCATTAGATAAGAATGAGGTACTATCTATGCCAACACTCTCATCACACAGCCTCGTGTACAATCTGTTTATCTTTACAGTGAAGTATTTTAGACTGCCAAAAGGACACTTCATCATCTATAATAAATATTCATCTACATGTATCATGCACTTGAGCTGCATGAACGATCAGTACAGGAAGGAATGAGAAACTCGTAAGATAGATGTCACCTTTCAATGTTGTTGTGGCGGATAAATTGCAGATGGATATAAACAAAGTCAATTATTTCATGCAAGTGTTTCTTGACTCAACATAAGCCGTTCCTTATGCCTAGACTAAAATCCTAAACCTCATCATGTACTTTTCATCAGGGAATGACAAGAAGCAACAGTATGAAGTTTCACTAACTGAGGATAATTATATATAGTAACACAGAAATATCATCACATATATTTTCCCAGAAACAAATGTCCCGTGCTAAGGTGTAGAACAGATCCTCACCTGCACTTATGAAATAGTTCCATTAACTACAAAAGAAATATTTTTATTAACACTGGCAGAGAATATGGCATATAATAGAATTTCCACGTATAGTTATCACCCAGCAATGACTCTGAAGCATAAAAAAATACGGTTTTTGTGACTGAGGTCTAGTAAAAAGGGAAAACAAATTTAAAAGAATCTTCAACTTTGCTGATTTTTTTGAGTATACAGAGTTTGGATTTGCTAGTTTTTGAATATATGCACGGATGTTCTATTTTTTTTACTGTTATCCTTGAATTTCTTAGGGAAGGCAATATTTTTCCTGGAACAGTCTTTGATTTGGTTTTAAGCCATATGACTAGTCCATGAATATGCAACAACTGCTTTCCATGAGCAACATGAAGAAGAGTAGATGCAAGAACTGTAATTTGTAATATGCCCAAAGAGGCAAAGTTACACAGTCGGGGAGGCCCTGTTTCCTATGATCTGTCATCTGCAAATAACACAAAACAGAAGGAAATTGTCTTGAAGAGGCAGTTTTAATATTCAGTAACTTGTGAGTGTTAATTCTGAAAATGTAGCTAATAGGAAGCTACGGACGGCGGTGTTCTAGCGTTGTTTTCTCCATTAGAACCCACTGGGTTTAAAAATTATATTTAACTATTCCAATCACAATCTGGAATTTTTTTTATCATTCAGCTAGAAGTTTGGTGTCATTTTAATGTTAAAACCTGAAGAGCATCTGAAGGTTCAGTCATCTGACCGAATGCAATCAGGTTGTGGCTGTTGGAGAGTTAACTGTGACTGCCCTCCTTCCCAGGCAGAGATAACCACCTACACATCACGCTTGGTCCGCACAACCCTGGTCACGAGACTGTACACATTAATTCATCTCAGGTAAGGCAGCTCAATTTACTTCATCTCACAGCCAAGGCAGCATAAAAACAGGGCACAGTCACTTGTTCGACCAGCTTCGGCTCCACACTTGCCCATACACCCCAATATTTCTCTCTCATGCTGTCTGATGTCAGGACCCAAAAATCCACCAAAGCAAAATATATCACTTGCATGAACAAGGGTCTGGGCTTTAATTTTTTCCTATTTTCTAAGTATACAAGCAGCCTATTCTGCCAACACTTACTGACTGCAGCAGTAAATGTGTTGCATGTGTTGCCTTGGGGCTGCAGCTCACCGCTCCGTGAAGAAGTGTTTGCCAGATCCGACACTAGGTTTGCTGACTCGTGCCTCCACACCAAGAGCTGGCCAGCCTTGCCCACAGTTTTACTGAGTTGTGGGTTAATGAAATATAGGAGAATAAACAGAGATGCTGTTCTTTTGAAAGCCACTACATCTGAAATTTGGCAGGCTGCAGTACATTATACCACCAACCACAGGGTCATAATGTCTAAATACATCGTATATGGAAAACAGTTACCGAAAAGTAAGTATAGTCAGCATTTGTAATAAATAATAGCTAATAAATAGTGAAAGTAATACATTCTAGGATGTAGGATCCTATGTCTTCCATTATTTAGTAATTTATTATATAAAATCCATTGACCTTTCCAAGCTTTCCTTTTTCCTTTTCTTTTTTGGTGAAGCAAGAGCGTTAATTATGCTTTAGCTTTTTTTATTGAGCAACATTAGCATACAAATAGGCCATCAATAACCAATTACAATCTCCAACTCAGAAGGAAGAGAGCTACAATATGAAGTGTGGCTACTCACACATACATATAAGCCCTTTCAAAAAAACACAGGGTAACTCACAATTGAATAAAACAGGAATGCACAGGAAAAAACAGACAATGATAGATGGATAAATATCAGGCTAGCTCTCAGGCATGGAATTCAAAAAGGTCCTTCTTATTCATCGGCCAAATATAAGTCTATCAATATAACCCTAATTTTCTCCAGACTGCCCTGCCAATGACTCCAGAGATTAAAAATCAGTTCAGATCTCGTGCTGGTAACATTTATGAATTTTACTCAAGTGGAAACTATCAATTTTGTCAAATGGCACTGACTTATGTCTTAAGCAACATCTGACTTATTGCCAGTGAAACACTAAATCTGCTTGGTTCTTTTTTATAGTGGTGGAACTATATGGGAGAAGGGGTTATTTGTTGCATTTATCACTGTAAGAGTAGGTTGGCACTAAAGATGAATAATAAAACAATCGCCATAATATTTTTTTTCTGTGACTACAACACATTGCTGCTGTGTCTTTCATCTAAGACCTGGTTTAAACCTGAACCTGCACTGACTTAACTAAATATGTTATTTTAAACCTTTTTAGCTGAACAAGTTTCACTTCATAATGATACCTTAGAATTGATTTCAAATGCAGATAGAGGGTAAATTAATTTGAAAGCATCTACAAAAGATATTTCCACATGTTTACCTAGGTAAGCATTTAAATTCATTTAAGCTTAAAATCAGTTGTCTAAACATATGGTCAATCAGTCAGTGCAGGTACAGAAGCCACTGACCCTCAGCTGAAATGCGGTAAATAACCAGATGCTGATTCATAGACCATTGTGAAAAATGTAAATAGCTTACTTTAAAACCATCTTGTGTTGAAGGATGACCTCTTACATCGCCATGCCTTGATTAGTTGCAAGCTTCTTGTCTGAAGTAATTTATGCATATTCTAGTGGGGGAGTGCATGCTTTATGGAAAGATATTGAGTAAACACCTTGAATTAATGAAGTCAAAGCCTACTGAAGAAAAACCTGTTTACAGATTTGATGCAAGTTATCTTGACCTCCCACCTTATGTTTTTTGCATCAAAATGATAAATAAATCTTTGAAAACTGTTTAACACTGATGATCCGGAGGCTCTTCTTTGGGCTTCAGCAGACAAGTTGTGCCAAATCCTGCCTTACCAGTTGTGGCGATGATCCCCTCAGCTGACCACCTTGCCTGCCAGCAGCAAATATCATCTTCCTGCAAAGACACAGAACCACACAGGCATTCCCTCAGCAGACACCACCGTTTGAAACCTACCATTTCAGTTTAACCAACTACAAAGGCAGATTAAGTTGCAAATTTCAGCAGCCAACATGCCAACACTCACTCCACTTTTCCACCTTTCCTGTGAGGGTGTTATCTTCTCAGCTGCCCAGGAGGATTTGAAAGAGTTCATTAATGACAGTTTCCCCTTAACGCAGTTTAACAACCCCTCTCTCCTCCTGGTTTCCTCCAGTGCAGGTAAGATATGAGCTGCTAAAGTCCTAGCTGCTGTCAGATGATTTCTCTGGTTTTGAAATACAATGTGATATGCCTAGACAGTGACAATTACATTTTAACTCTACTATTCTCTTCAGTTCTTGTAAGATCTGAATTTTATCCTCTGGCATTTTAGCGCTTTATTGCTGAAACCATGCATGACATTTCCTGATGTCTTTTTCTGGTGGTGTTAATAAATGTGTTTATGACACTGTCAAGGACCGTACAGAAGAAATTTCTCATACTCTGATATCAGCACTGCAAAAGAGCATGGAAAATACTTGAGGGTTCAAAGGAGCAGGTTTTAGGGTGCAATCCCATGAGACGGGGTGAGCCAACCTAACAACTCATTGTCAACACGTTGGTGTCAACACTGTGGTTCTCCCCATCTTCCCTCTCCTCCCCACACCACTCGCCTGCCCCCCTGTTCTTATCTTGGGATGGCTCTGATGTCCTTCGAGCCACTCCTTTTCACCACTTCACTAACCTTGCACAAATTACACTGCAAGCTGGGAGATAGAGCTCAGATTGTAGTTTTTCCAGGCTTAGTGAGCTGGAGGAGCTCACAGGAAGGAGACTCAAGGACCAAAGTCAGTGAGAAAGAGGAATGAGGCTGTATAACCAAGACGAAGGAAGTAACACCCACTGTTCATGGAAAGGTCAAGTCACCCAAAACCACACCTTAACTCAATTTCATCTAACGTGGTAGGACATTTCCAGCCATTCTCAAAGAGCTTGCTGACCCTTTCACAGGATTTTCGCTCTTTTGATTCTTTGAGACCCCAAGTGGCACCATCGATGGAGTGCTACAGATGGGACAATCTGGTATTGTGAGGGCACAATTCATACGCAGACTTCCCATCTTGTTATCTTCATGCTTTCAGAAAATACCTAGGGAATATAGCTAAAAAAGAGAAAAAGGTCTCAAACTCTCTACAATGAGAGGCGGAAATAGGAAGTTGTTCTTTGATGTAGTATTCCATTAGATGGGTAACCATGTGCTTACAGATTCTTTCTCCATAATTGCTAGCACAAGATTAGTCCTACAAGAAGGAAGCAGATTTTTCAAGCCCCTCTCTCCAACGTCTGATTTTGGATTTCTGGACATGAAATGTGAGCGTTGCAATCTGAAATCTGAAGATTCACTTTTAAATTTTGCTATTTTGTTAGTTTAAGAAAAATTTATGTATTTCTTTGAATCTTCTCTGTTTAAAATAGAAAACATAATCAAAATTAACATTTTTCTGAAAAAGAAAATTCTGAGAATTCCAACTTGGCAGGAAATCTTTCTTTAGAAAATCTGAGCTCTCATTCTAATTAGATAGATTTTAGCACTCTCTTTATAACACTGCACAAGTGTATGCCAAGGCAAAGCTTTTGAAGGCAATTATATTGTAACTCATATTCAAGATATTTCAAATCAGCAGCCCAGCCCAGAGACATCCACTCCAATTGTTCTCTGATTTTAGGATTGCTGAATGTTCACACTTAATCATAAACATAGGCTGTAGAACCACAGCTGTTATTAAAATGGAGATAAGATAAATCTTAATTAACTCGTTGTATATATGTAAACAAATAAACTAATCATATCTCCCTGAATTGCAAGGGACAGCTTTGCATCAACCTGAGCAGAAGAGACTTTTTTTTTTTAATTTCTTACTGATTACAAATTATAGTAATAGAAAGTGTGTAGTAAAAAAAGAATAGATTTTTAAGAGCTCTTTAAAATTTATCTGCATGATTTAAATTAAGAAAGAGAGGAGGAAATGCACATTCTTATGCCTGTCTTTCTAAAACTGAGAATATGTTGGACTAGTAACTGCCAGCTCATTTAGTAATGGTGCTCTGGGTGGCAAATCCACCACTGGGGCAGCTCCACTAACTTCTTTAATGTTGCTGCTACTTCTCTGAGAAATAAAGTAAAATGGAAAAGTTGACATCTCAGCTCTGATGCTATCTTGGCTTTGCTGACAATCACTTTCAGACATCTCCATCATTACTTTGTTGCAGTTGGGAAATTCTGACATGATTTATGCCAGTGGCTCAAAATCTTCCCAGTCTTCAATAAAAGTGTACATATTACACCTCCATAAATACAGAATTCCACATCAATATTACTGGCAGACTATCCCAGGATTATTTCAATAACATTTTTATGCCTCTTATTGCCAAGTCGTAGGGGGGAAATCTTCTTTTAATTTACTTTTAAGTTGATTAAAACTTACTGGTTCCGTGATGTCTCAGCAACTCCAGTAAAGTCACCAATTCATTTTATACAAGCCACTGAAAAATAGAGTTGATGATGTGAATTTCTGGGTCTCTCTTGCTTTGGCTGCATTCATTTCACCAAGTTAAGGCAAGAGGTTATGACCTGTTATTGCTCATATTCATGCAAGTGAAGAACTGGAAGTGTGGATTTTATCTGATTAATAAAACAGTATTTCTGAAATAAGCAATGGCTACTCACTGAACAAAAATTGATATCACCAGATGGTTTTTGATGCTATTATCTCCAACGGAAGGAAAAAATGTAGCCATTTAGAGACGCAATGGAATTTCTTTCAGCCTAGAAGTGCTTTCACTGTAATGAAACTAAACTGCTTTGGTACAAGAGGTCAAACAATTCCCTTGAAAACTGTCATGAGTGCAAAATTGTGTTTTAAAAGAATTAATTTCAGTTTCTAATTTCCTTAATAATGTTGATTTCTTGAAATATAAATCTGTAAAAGAAAATTATTTCTTTGGTTTGATTTGGTTTGGTTTGATTGTGAGAGGTGAACAGAGGAAGACTTTCAGTGAAAACTTAACATTTCAACAGAAATTTTACAGTCTTTATTTCACCAAAACTTTGAAACAGAAAAACTTGTTACCATCTCTATTTTTCATTCTTTATGCTGTGTTTCTGAATGTGCAGTAGAAGTCTGCATAAAGACGTTCTGATGTTCCTCAAAATATAAAAATATTGATATAAATATACTTTCCCAGAAAAGATAAAAGTCTGGCCAAATGTTAACTAAAATACAAGATCAGACAGCAGAGAATACTTGTATTTCTCTTAAGATATGAGGTTCTAATCTTACATGGATAATTTCACTCAGGATTTTTTAATTGCTGAAGTGAGAGACTGAGGTCTAATTTTGGCTTTGTAACTCACTGGCTGTTTAATGACAGCAAGGAAAGAAAAGCTGCCGAGCTTTCCCGTGAGATGCAGTTGAAAGTATTTTTCTTTTTATATGCTTAATTACAATCTTTACAAATTTTGTAAAACAGCCAATTGATTCAAGAAATGAACAAAATGTTAAAGGTGGTGGGGATACATTAGTAGGAAATTCTTAGTGATGTGCAAAATCAGCCATCTATGTCTGTCATATATACATGTCCAGGGGAAAAATATTTCTAGAGAAGTCTGGAAAAAGTTACTGTAATAATCCCAGGGATAAAATTATAAAATTAGCCTGTGCTACCTAAATCGAGAAAAGTAATCCTGGACTGAATGTATCTCCCTTGTTTCTACTAGCAAAATAGATACTAGAATAAAACTGAGATCAGGGAAAAAAAAAAAATTAAAAAAATAAAAACAGACTTTAAAATAAAGGAAATATAGGGAAAAAAAAGAGAACATTTCTCAACTATGTATTTTAAAGAGCTATGTGGATGAAAGACTTGATATAAAGCTCCTTATCCTTCGCAGTTTCTCCCCCTCTTTCCTATTTGGCTTCACTACAAAGTAGTAAGCACCATCTGCCTTCAGATTTTTGTGCTGCTTTGCCCATGGTGCTTCTATGAAATTTCCCTTGGGCCAGAATTTGCTGAGCAATCTTATCTTCACAGAAGTCAGTATTTTGAGGAGCGATTCAGCACCTTGAAATCATAAATTCCTATCACAGGCTTTCTGCCTGTGTGTGTCTGGGTCCCATTGATTCACCCTCCTCTCAGAGGGCTACACAAAGGACCTCAGTTGTTCTGTATTTTAGACCAACGACGAGCACCTCCAGAGCTTGGGTTTGCACCCATCATTCATTGCCTTTCTCTCTCCCTTTTTTCTTCTCCCAAATGAGGCAGATAGGGATGGGTTTCACAGGTTTTCCCCCCACTATGAGAAGATGGCTTTCTTTTACAGAGTCCTCACAAATCGCTGCCCTCAGTCCCTGGCTGAGACACAGACATGGATGTGAACTTCTGACGCCAACATTGCACATCAGAGCAAATCTTCTCTGACCACAGGCTGCCACCTCTTCACTCCCATGGTGACATTGTGCTCCCACCATCCTTCTGCAGCAGATCTAGAGGGCCTGAGGCTGCAAGGTGAGACAGTTTGCCTTCTGATCAGAGGAAAAACAATCCCCTGGTTGTCTGAACTACAGTCTGAGCTTGCTCATCCAGGAGCCACAAGCATCCAATGTCAGACACAGTGTGGGCAGAAGGGCAATGTGCAGTTGGAGGCACAAGGAGCGGGACTGCTCTTTATAGCAGAACGTGGTGACGTGTGATATGATCTTATACTGTAGGTAATGTGTCCTCTGCAAAATATTTCCTGGGGGATGGCACATCCCAGAAATGCTTTGTAGAGTATCATCTAACTGAATATTTTCCTGCTGCATTAACTTCAACAGAACATTAGCCAGAGTAAAACGAGCTAGAGCTGCCCTTCCCACAGGGTAACATAGACCCTCCTCAGTCCTGGAATAAATGTTAAAGGAGTGTCTGTTGCCTTTATCTAACACATGAATTAACTCAAATGATCTGGCAATCAGTTAATTTTGGAAGAAAAATTTTCGTTTGCACATGCCCTCAGCAAAGATTAGGTTTCTTTTTTTGTCTGATCTCTCTCTCTCTCTCTTTCCACTCTTTAAACTCCCCCATGTGAAAGCGTTCCCCAGCACACAGCCCGCTGCTGGCAGGCAACCAGTAAAACTCCAACCCATAACAACATCAAGAAACAATTGCTGCTTCTGCTATCGCAAGAATCCTGCTCAGCTTTGGGGGTGGGCGATTCAATTGCAACGTTCATAACAGATCATTGAGGCCAATGAACAATTCACTTTTGGAGCTACAGATTAAGAAATCATAAAGGGGTGCAAAATGCCACCCAAACACCTCTGAGGAATTATTGTCATATTGTGGAGGTTTCATCTGTAGTACTGTACACGTAGTCTTGTATCTTTAAAATGTTTCTAACTAAATATGTATTGGAGTCTTCCCCATATGCACACCATCGTTATCTCTTGGGTTTAATACATTATCAGCTGTGGAAAACTGTGGGGATACTTAAAACATCAAACAAGCTATTAATTTTGTGATTATGGAAATGAGTAGACTGTAGTTTGTTTCCTAGAACAGCTTCTCCTCAGGGAGATGAACACAGTGCTTGGAAAATCTTGTTTTTTAAAAGAAAATACAACACCCCAGAAACTGTTATTCACTCAGTGACCAAAGCAACAAATCTCTAAACATCATCCCAGACATCTAAATATGTACAGAACAGGAAAAAAAGATTTTAAAAACCTACAGACAGAAAAAAAGTTACTCTGGAGGTGGAATTTACTTAACCTGACGAGTATCTACCAAAGTGTGTGTCTGTATCTGGGCAGGTCACCTAGAGATGTCTTTATAGTCAGCAGAGAATTAAGCAAACAAATTAATGAAGATGGTGACAATTAATCTCATTAGTTTCCTGCTTTCTTAATTGCATCTTACCAGTTCTATTAACTGCTTTGACTAGATCTCCCTTGGCTATAATAGACATTCATGATGTGGAGATGTAAAAATTATAGACCTCACCCTAATCTGCAAGGTGTTCTCTGCTCTCCAACACCAGAGGAATTTCACTGTCATCCATACATAATAAAGTTCACTTTCACATCTTTATTGAATCTGAATCTTTCTACCATTGGAAACATGTATTGAAATCCTCAGTTGAGGCCCTTCTGATCCGTGTGTAACCATTTGAAAGCCAGTGTGTACAAATCTGTAAATACTTCAGAGGTCACACTGGGTATGATGCCTAAATAAGATTCATGTGCCTGAAAATTTTTTATTAAAAATGTGATGTAAGGGTACAATGACACATACTAGTATGACAGCTTGTCCACTACCAACCTAACTTCTCACAAATCACCTCTTCAAAAATGAACTGAAAGAGCACAGAAAGAATTTATTTGCAAATACCCAGTGGCCCAGAATATACAAACCCCACGCTGGCAGAGTAAGATGATGTTTAAAAGGTGAAATTATTTGCCTCTATCCCATAGTTTTGGCATAAGACAGCTGAAGAAAACAAAAATAAATCAAAACAAAAAACCCAAACCACCCTTGTGATGCCATGTGTATATCGCATGGATGATTGGCCAGAAACCTTCCTGTTGCCCTAATCTGTATGACAGACAGACAAACACTTAGAGGACCTGTCCAACTGACCCTAGCAAAAGAGCAGCTGCAGGTTACAGAGGCAATTGTCACTTGACCTAGATCTGCCCACGAACAAGCCCCGAGGTCCACAGAGAGCTCAAGCTGTGGACGACCAGGGGGCGAGCTATCTGTACAGGGATTAACCTCCTTACTTTTGAAACGCTGCTTACTTTTGGTTTGAATATGAACTTTGTCTCCCTTCTCAAGGCACAAGCCGTTGCCTTTCTTGATCAACACGATGTTAGTGGCCCTCGTGAACAACTCACTGGACACGTTGCATAAGAGAGTAATAAATCACGGTACTGTTGAATGGTGACCGCATGTTTTTACCCACACTTACCAGAAGCAAAGCTGTGAGAAGTTCAGAGACATAAATAAAACTAAGATTCACAAGTTGGATCTTCAGCACTTGCTAGCTGGGTCAAATCACAGCTTTCCACAGACTTCCTGTGCCCGTTTGGGTATGTGGCCAAGGCTCTTTGTGCGTTATCCTCCTCTCCTCACCAGCAGAGCAAGGAGAGAAGCACTTCCCTATCTAAAGCTGAATACATCAAAGATTGTGATGTACCCACATATTTTGGCAATAAAATTGTAGCAGTATCTGAGAAAGATAAAATCTCCTGCAAACAAAATACTGGATTCTTTTAAAAGAATTTTTTTTTCAGTTCAATCAAGCTAAAAGAGCAATATGCACTATACAAACAGGTTTTCTGACTTAATTACCAGGGTTTCAAAGTCCCCTCCTGTACTTAACACTCAGGGTTATGGAACTTGTTGCCAAGCAATTACCCCTTAAATTTGCTTTAATCCATGCCGATCATTTCCCAGAGTTGATCATTACTGCAGACTTTAATTGCTTTTGTTGGCTGGTATGTTGCTGGAGTTCAAACAGAACAGATTAACAGGAGCCTGCCAGCCGCAGAACTCTTTGAAAAAAAGGCGGGAAGGTGAGTTAAGAACCTCACAGTGTACTTTATTTCAAGGACTTCCCAGAAATTGTAGTTCACACCTATATTAACCCCAGAAAAGGTTTGCAGGAGTTAGATCCTGATCTCGCTGCTATCAGTTTTACAGCTGTACCAGACATCCATGTCATACAGAGTTGCAGGCATGAAAGTCAGTACAGAACTGGAAAAACGACGACTGAAGCACAATAGAAAGAAGGATAAGGATGTTATATCCAGGTAGAGCAGTATGCCAGACAACCAGGATACCAAGTGACTGTAACTTGCAAGCCCATGTCAATAGGAAAGACAGTCCCACACTGTCACTCCTTGTGTGGTTTGGGTTTGCAGGTCACTGGGAGAGAAGGGCATTCTCATTCCCACCCTGAACATGCAGCCCAGTTCCCATCCCTTCAGATCACGTCGTTCTCTTAAGAAAGCTGCTAGGTTCAGCTGGAAGCTGGATTGCACCCATGAGAAAAGCGATCTTTTCCTTCAATAACATGGTTTATCTATTAAATGAAACTGCTTTTAGAAGACGTTCAGTATGTTTGCAACATCCGCCCCTAGCAATGAGGTTGATGGGTCTGATACACCTGATACTGTGGAGCATCCATCAGGAGCATCTTCATTTAAACACCAGGTATGTTTGCAGACATTCAGCACTTTCCCATCTAACCCAAACTCATCCATTTCTCTGTTTTTCAGTTTGTTTCCGACATGAACACTGAAAACCCCCACTATGTTTCCCTTCTCTTAACACAGATTCAGGTTAATATAAAAGAGAGGGAAGTTTTGTCCACACGCTACATTTTTCTTCCCTCCCACACCATTATTATCTCTTTTCCTTTGTAGCTCGGTAACACCTAAAAGCTTTGGCAGCATACCAGGGCTTTCACCAGTGCTCGGCATTGTACAGCTACACGGCGGTCTCAGGCTCTAATCACGTTGGTACCACAAAACTGCAGCAAAGGAGTGACAATGTAGATACATGCAATATGCTTGGGAATGGGAAAAATCTGGGAAGAAGAACGGGAAGGAAACCAAACAAACATCATGTACAAATATGATGAGGGATAACTGGATCTACAATAAGTTAGTGGTGGCACACCGTCACGATAGAGTGACGAAGTTATGTTTACTTAGTTTGCGTGGGAGGAACACATTGGTAGGTGCTACAGCCACCAAACAACTATCAGTCATATCATATGTTTGCATACAGCTGTGCCATGACAAGAACAGAATTTATAGAGAGGGAAAGAAAAGGAGCTAACTTCATGGGAAACTGATGTCGCGGTGCCCGCTCAACGTAACGGGAGATCAAAGCAGTCCTAGTCTTCAGATCGGGACACATGAAGAATGCCTGCTTACAACTCCCAGTAGAGGTACGCACCACAGTCTCAGGATAAAGGCCTGGATTAAGAGCCAGGTCACATTTGTAAAAGCAAAATGCAGCATTCTTCATGCAGAGACTACAAGCGCTGGTGCTCCAAAGTCCTTCTCTTTCCTCCTTCCTTGTCTAGCTAAACAGATATTCTGTATCTATTAATCCAAACAGGTGTGTTCAGCAAGGAGGTGCAATTGTACTTTCCAGCTCAACAGGAAGCTTAGCATGTAGCTGCAATTTGGGATCTTGCTACCTTGAAAAGTATTTGAACTGAACAAAATGGGAAACAAAAGATAAGATTTCGTACACCTTCATAGTTCTTACAGGAAAAGAAACAAAGAGACTGTTGTAAATATGAAATCTGAGAAACACAAAGAAATTAAGGTGGAGATCATCGACCTCAAGACAGAATGTTTTAACCGAGAAATTGATGACAGACAGATGGGAGGCACTGTTTACACTGTGTGGCACAAGACTATCATACAAGAATAAGAGGAGAACCTTGGATATTATAAGTGGACTCAAATGCAAAAGTATTAAATGCAAGATCCCACACCAGGGAATTAACACTGCTCATATTTATCATGAATAGAGGCTTAGGAAAGAGAGGCAGAAGAAATCATGTGTATAGTCAACAGCGAACTATACACCACCGCGTTACAAATACAAAAAAGGAGAATGTAATCCTAAACTGCTACAGGACACAATACTTCAAGAAAAAATGAAGTGGGACTAAAGCCACAACACAAAACGGCAAGAGTTATGTGTGCAGTTCTAGCCACACATTTTCGAAGACATTAAAATGGGAAAGGATAAGAAGAAAATTTACTAGAATAATCCATATTGTCAAATAAGAAATATTTTTCTCACTCAGTCCAGCAAAAGAGATTGTCAGGATTACAACTTTTTTTTCCATATAACTGTGGAGTCTGAACTAGGGAGTGAAAAAAGATATTTAAGGTGAAGGACCATGTTGACTCCAGAGGGAATCAGGTACATACCAGCCATGAACACAGCCAGCTTGGAAATTGGAAGAAAAATTCTAACTATCAGAGTAATTAATCTCTAGAAGTTTCCACAGGAAAAACCCCAAAGCATAAACAGAGCTATGATGGAACTTGATAAATTTACTAAAGACATTTTTATAACATATTTGCCTCCAACAGAATGGGAACAGATTTAGATTCAGAGATCACTTCACACTCTATATCTAAAACAACATCCACCCTTTGTACAAAAAGCAGAACTCAGATTTTAAATATCCTTGAGTCTACAGCTTGAACATTTACAGGGTTTTTAAATAGTTCTAAAATTTTGAAGTTTCACCCATGGCACATAACTTGCATATCTGTTTGGCTCTTAGGTTTTTAGATGGAGCTTAGAAAAACATTTTTTCCTGTGTTTGTGGGATCTTCCAAACACCAGATTAAAAGCATCTGCATCAAACCCATCTTAGATATCACTGCCAGCATTTAGTTCTTCGCTCACCATAGAACAGGCTTTTGTCAGGCTCCCTCAGCTAGACAGCATTTTTAAATTTGGCAACACAAACCGAGAACAGTTTAAGGAAAATAAAACAAGAAAAAATAATACTCACCCTGGCTGGAGGAAAGTGCCAGATCTTGCTGTAGAAAATGACTATTTTAGTGCTTGCATAGGCTTTTCTTGCCCAGTTTAATGGGACATCCCTTAGAAAAGCATGCTATGAGAAACATTTCTGCAGAAAGAAGGCTAAAAGTCAGCAGAGTAGGAAAGAAAGAGACAGCTATTCTGCAAGGCACACATCAGATTTTCTCTTCAGTTGCATCAATGCATATGCTCATATGCATCAATGAATTGGAAGTAAATTGCTGAAACTGTGCTGGCCAGGATACACATAGCTCGGGTGCCCACCCACGTGAGGGGCTTGCCTTGACCCTGTGTTGATGTGGTGGTACCAGAGGTTGTTCCAATCAGTTTAAAGTGATTGTGAGCAGGAAGCAGGGAAATTCTCTCTTGAATTGGACCCCTCCAGCTCACCTTTACTTGCTATTTTGTTAAACCTAGATCTTCTCAGAAGACCTAACCTATAGGCCCTGATGTCTATGTGCATATCTAAGGACAGGGACTGAGATGTTATCTGTCTTCCGTTGCTTCCAACTGTACCAGCACGAACACCAGCACTCTTCAGAGCTGATTTCTGAGGCGTCTGTACCTCACGGCTAGCTCTCATTGCTGCCCATGACACAAGCTGTGGGTGAAGTTTTTGCCATGACTGAGGTGTCCACAGGAGCCCTCTCCAGGGTGGATTTTCTTCTTCCTTTCCCACAGGTGAGGGCATGTATAGGACCACTTTTTTTATCTCACCTATAATTTTCACTAAACTTAGAATAATCTAGTTATGTTTGCAGTTTTGTTCTCTTCCACCAAATATGACCAGAGTCAGCAAACAGGTTCAAAATGTACCACCATAAGACATACAGACATTCTTGAACAGCGCATTGTAACAGAAGTCTCTGGTTTTTTTTGAAAACAAGGTTAGAAAGCGTGTTCTAAAATCTAGAAAACAAGTTAAAATACACAACAGTATTTATTTTTATTTTCAAGTCTTGGGATACAAAGAGCCTTCATACCTTTCTGTGGACTCCTCAGCTACCTGATGGACACAGGAGTAATTCCTGCACTCAGAAAAGGAGCAAAGTTTGGATTCATCCCATCTCATGCGGGCTGAAGGCACCCTCTGTGCTCAACAGAGGTGGAAAAAAATCAGAATTGCCTCCCTGTGACGCTTTCCTCTCAATGTTGGTGACAAAGAAATCCCAGAGTGATTATGGTCCTTGTAACTTCAAGTGCTGACTCTGGCTGGAGCACTGTGTTCATCCCACTACGGCATTTCCGCTGGCAAAAATTGTTCTGGAAGAGCTGCAAAAGCCTCTGAGCAAAAACTTGATACAGGGCCCATAATCACTGCAGAGCACGCTGGCTCTCAGAAATAGAGGGGGATGGTGAAAAAGTTTGTGTCTGAGGAGCTCCAAACACGGGAGGCAACTATATCATTTTTGCTTATGGTACCAGTTTGCCTCCTTTACAGCTGGCACAAGGAAATCATTTATTGCCCATTTTTCAGAGATTCGCCATTTTTACTGTGCCAAAGCAAGGTTTTATAAGTGTTCTCTGTCTTTGCACATTAAATCCAGGGTGTGTAAGGCAAAAAGAATGTGGGGCTGGTGGAAAAAACGTATAGGATTTCTTAAGGAAATTTTTCATTTTATGACAGAGACAAGAGAAGCAAAGTGTCTTTTATCTGTAAAAGCACAGAATTTGAGAAACAAATTTTAGGCAGGAAAGTCTAATGTTTTTTATACTTCCTTTGGCCTGAGGAAATGGAGAATCGCTTTAAAGATGAATTGTGAGAGAATGCTTGAATTTCTTTTCCCATTTCAATTCAAATGGGTGCCCACTCTTAGATATTTCAAATAAAACCAACACCTTTGAGCAGCACTCAATCAAAGAAATCAAGCGTTGACTCAAAAAGGAAGGTTAATCCAGTAGTTAGAGTATTAGCACAGAATTTACAAAACCTGTTGCAGAACACAGAGTTGAATACAAGCCTCCTATACGACCTTAAATTACGTTGCCTTTCTTTGCCTTATGTTTGCTTTCCACATATATTTTGAGCTGTTCCCATACTGCAGTAAAAGCAGGCACTGGACAAAGAGATGGCTTAAACTAAGCAAATTTCAAAACTGACTCCAAAACCAATTCAGCTGTTGCACTGAGAATTAATAATCAGAATTAAGTGGATTATTTCAAGTTTCATATTCTGTTACAAATATTTTGCATCAGTCTTTGAATTAGTACCTTGTCTTGCACATTAAAAACATTTTGGGGGCTCTTCCATGAGGTCAGTTTCTTGGAGAAAATTGCACATTAAAAACATTTTGGGGGCTCTTCCATGAGGTCAGTTTCTTGGAGAAAATTAATGCAAGAATACTACGTGAGAGAAAAAAAACAAGCTAAGTGGCATTGTCAAACTTCAGCTCTGCCTGGTGTTATGTTGAAGTCTCTGAGCAAATATCTGGTGCACATCCAAAGATCTATGTAACTCTATACATCTAGGTATACTGAATCAACTATGCCAACTTTACATTTCACAAATATACATTAATACAGCAAATGTCGTTCTTGACTACATATGCTTGTAACCTTCTTTAGCTAGAAATCTGTGACTTGGTTCCAGCTAATCTACCTGTCTTTTTTCCTTCCGCAGATTGGTGTCACCTAGATGTAAGCTGCAAAAGCCTCTTCCTGACATACTTAAGGTCCTTTATGCTTTTAGTCATATGTTCTAGTATGAATGGGATGTTTTATATGTTAGTCATAAAAGAACTAACCCTCCAGAAAAAGCATCATTATCTGACACTGCACAAAGTTCATGTCAAATTGCCCTTAACTTTCAGTCATTTAAGGCTTTTAATTTCTGAACATAATTGTAAAAATGAAAGCTTTGCTCCTACCTCAAGCTTTGCTAATCACACGGTTAAAAATCAGACAAGCAAACATCAGCAGCAAACCCAGCTCAGTCTGGTCATGGTTACCACCTTCACCCAGTGACTGAACGGATTTCCTCCTTTCTACAGGATGTAAGAATGGGACTTTTTTTTTAATTTAATAGAGGTTGTGTTTCCTTGTCTTAATTTTGCTTTATTTTAGCAATCGACTGTTAGCTTCTCTTTGCACTGGCAAATCAGGAAGCCAAAATACATGCATTTATTTACATAAATCTTTAAAATATCATAAAAGTCTTCTTCCTCCTTTAGTAGACCTTCAGTAAATCCACCTTCCCATCAACAACTTCTGCTTTGGCTTTTATTCAAGACACCACCTTCTGATATGATGAAATACACTGCACTCACACACTCATTTCCAAACTCAGCTCATGCAATGGTAATGAGTGCTTTCGGAAGACAGACAGGCAGATACCTAATTTTGAGCTCATGTTCTGATTTCTTGCTATCAGTATGCCATAATCCTGCCTCATTCCTTGCTTTTGCTACTGATTGCCATACCATAGCTAAACGCAGGGCCCAACCATAAAACCTCATCTGCCCAGATGGATTCCTGCGCCTCTCTGGAGCCTGGCACCTCAATTTGGCTCCTTGCTGGTGTGAAGATTTATTTACAGCCATGCAAAATTCAGATTAGGGCTGATATGGATGAACTCCGCGAGGTATTCTGTTTGACAGTAAAACCTCAGGCATGTGCACAGAGCCAAGCAAGTTCACTAATACTCTGAAACAGCAAGGACCCACCAGCAAATTCATATTCCAAAATCATACAGTCTCAGATCTGCGGATTGCACTGATGCCACCAATACTTTCATCACTGGGTATTAAGATTCATTCTTCTTTCCTTTAATCTTCGAAGATACAACTTTCCACATGATAAAAATCAGCAAAGTATGTTGATAAGCACATAATCAGCCACGTCTTTAGATTAGGTTAGATTTGAATTAACATTATTAATTATTCTGCTTTCCAGTGAGTAATTCAGCCTTGTGATTGCTTACCCAAGCCATAACAGAACATCCCCACATATTGTGTAACCTGCAACTGTGCTAACCTGAAGGATTCCTCACAGTATAAAGGTCCAGATAGAAAACTTGATGAACGCTGCATGAATTTATTCAACTGCTACAGTCATCTGCAGGCCAGCATCTGGACATCATTTCCAGCTTGAAAGACAGGATGCACAAGAACAAAAGCAGAAGCAGAAAGACTGTATATTCTCAGAACATTTTAACAAGAGTAGCCCTCATCCCATCTGGGCAATAAAATAGCTGAGGTTGAAGTGTTAGCGTAGGGAAAAGCGAACACCTAAAGGTGAGCCCAGTGAGACAGATTCCCAATTGATATATAGAGATCCATCAAAGCAAGAAGACAAAGAAGTGTGGTCAAAGAAACTACAAAGCTTTATTCCAACCAAAGGTGCAGTCAAGACTATGTTATAAGAACACCAAGAACACCAAATGTTTCTTCAGAAATTTAAAGCCAGACAGGCCCATTAAAAGATTAAGCCTAGCTCTTGCATACATCAAATCATGTACTGCAGTCCTGGGCTGAGTGTAGGAGTTTATGCTTGACTAAAGCTAATTTTTTAGAAATGCGTACAGTTCTGATACGAAAATGTCAAGAAGTGGAAGATCCTGTCTTTTCCTTCAGGACTCTACCCCAGATTAAAATAATAATAATAATAAAATACTGTCCTAGTGACAAAATTTGAATTCAGCTTCCAACTCTTGCCTCTGATTAGGCCTTTCTCTGCTAGACTGAAGAAAGTTCAACATCCAGTATTTTCTTCCCCGGAAGTATTTCTGTTTCACAGTAAAGTCATCCCTCTATCTTTCTCGCTAAATGAGGCAGACGAGTATCCTTAGGTTTCTCTCTAGTGCTTCTGCTTAGAAGAAAGGAGTTTGCTAATTAAATTGAAATTACAGTGAATGATTACAGTTTGTCCCTAAAAACCAGCAAATTAAACAAGTTAATCAGTAAAACTGACAATTTTTTTTTAGATGAAAAGTGAGAGAAAACAAATTCTGATAAAAACTTCAACACAGACGTACAACAGGGAGTTTCCTTGTGGTCTGTTACTCAACCATTAGATGTCCCCACGTGCCATAGCGATAGAGCACTGGCCAGGCAAACAAAAGGGACCAAGCAGCAACTCAAGGTGAGCAGAAGCCTATGGGTTTGTTGCTGTCATTGTGTGTGTGTGTGTGTGTGTTTCTCTTCTATACACTTACTGCTTGGGAGTGATGATGATTTTCTGAATGATGGCAATAACTGAATGGTTCCAGAGGGAAGACTCCAAAGCTGAAGCTATTAGAGAATCATAGAATCATAGGGTTGGAAGGGACCTTTAGAGGTCATCTAGCCCAACCCCCCCTGCAGTGAGCAGGGATATCTTCAACTGGACCAGGTTGCTCAGAGCCCCGTCCAACCTGGCCTTGAATGTTTCCAGGGACAGGGCCTTCACTAGTTCTCTGGGCAATGTGTTCCAGCGTTTCACCACCCCTATTGTAAAATTTTTTTTCCTTATGTCCAGTCTAAATCTACCCTCCCTTAGTTTAAAGCCATTACTCCTTGTCCTATTGCAACAAGCCCTGCTGAAAATGTTTTCCCCATCTCTCCTATAGGCCCCGTTCAGGTACTGCAAGGCTGCGAAAGTCACTCAGGATCTTATTTAAACAGCCACAAGTCGAACCCTAGTTATTAACGTCACTGATCCGTACACAAAGAAGCAAGGTTGGAGTAGACAACTGAAGCCAAGTTATTGATGGATATTTATTTACATACAGATCGGGTCTAGTGATTTGGTTCTCCTACACTAGTGGCCAAATTGCATTTACCCATCAGAGCCACAAATTACTTTGGAAATCAAACAAGGCAAGACCACATCTTCAGCTGCTGTAAATTAAAATCAGTCAACTCCCACGTTAGTCTGAAACACAAGTGAGATGGCTGGAGCAGTTACTGCTCACAGAGTGCCACTGGGGCAGCCCAGCAAAATGCCCCTAAACCACTGACGTTTACAGCAAGGCAGGTGAAAGTAAACCTTGGTGTGGGGTTTCAGCTGTAGTAGTTCAAGATCAGCCTCATAAACACCTCAACGGGATGATGATCACCAGGAGAGAAATGGGGAGGGCCCCTAGAAGCAGTAACTGCCTTGGTCATCTCAGTTCAACCTGCCTGTGTTCATGAGTGACCTTCACTCTTCATTGACTAGCACAAACAACTTCAATGACATTTTTACTTGAATAGCAGGTGCTTGAGAGTAATTATTTTACCTTTATTTATATATCATTTTATTTAGCTGAATGCTGAACTTGCAACCCTAGTTCATCTACTGAACAATGCAATTTTTATATTATAAGCAAAACATTGTAGGGTTCTAGCCAGCATTTACTCTTCTGTCCACAAAATTATTTCATTTATTAAAACAAGCATAAGTAGATGGTACTTTTTAGCCCTACTAATTATCAGTGTTTCCTATGCTTCAAGAGATTACCCGCCCCTCCCCCCAAAAAAAAATCATTAAGGAATGCAGCAATAGCTGAAGGATCATTTCAAGATTTATTCAACACACAGGAACATGAGAACACTCCCCTTTTCATTAACCTAGGAGCCAGCTTGGAGGTGGCACACGGAGTTTCACAACATTTCCTTTCTGCACAGATGAAGGGCTGCAGGTTATTCAGTAGTGAAGGTGAGCCAGGGGAAGACAGGAACATCCGGGATGACAAGGCTGTCCACACCCATTAGCAATTTTTAACCGGAGGACTGAGCCACAAGCAAATATGTGCCAGCTGCCTCTGTAAAACTATTTCTTTTAGATGGCTCAAGGACAACAGTGCAAATACTATAGAGGAGAATTTGTCAGAAGATCACGTGGACAGCCACAACCAACAGGCTGGCACCTCAGTAGAGATGTTGATGAGGTTGGCCCAAGTACCTTCAGCTGGAACTGAGTCAAGACCCTGCACACTTAAGGAAAATTTTCTTGAGGCATTTGAGGACATTGCATTTTTCTGTCTCCGATGCTGTGCAAGACATTAGTGGCACTATATGCTTTCCTTGGAAAAAAACATTAATTTCATGGCAATAATGAATATACAGTAAAAAATGCCCTCGTTCCACCACACACACGTCTGTCACTCCCTCCTACTAACCAACAGGACTACAAGCAGGAATATATGCTCTTTCTTTCTTCCCCATCTGTCTTTCTCTCCTCTCGAGATGGCAGGTACTTAGTCTGGCAGCTCCAGACCAGTCAGTTTCACAGACATACTTGGCTCATCCCACAAGTGTGTAACCAACACATCAATAAACTACTCAGCAGAGGAGTCCAGAGATTTACCTCTGCTGAGTTCTCCCTTGCGGCTGGATTCCAGTGACATGAAGCTGGCTTCTGGCTCCAGGTCTGCTAGGAGATGGCCGGAGACCTAGACCCAAGCCTCTGGCTCCCTGCAGGCTGCACACAGAGGTTTGGGCTCTGGGGCCCCAGAACATGTTGCCTCCTCCTCCTCGTTTGCTTTGGCCCCTCTTGGGTGGCTGGCCTGAATCTTCCCTTGTCGCTATTGCAATAATGGTTTGAAGAGCATGGGGTCAAGGCAGGCCAGGGGACCTGGAAGACTCTCACTGGAATAATAAGGGATTTGTTCGGCCAACAGCAAGCAGCAGGCTTGACTCTCTTCCAGGACCATGGCCATGCTATAAAAGGTCTGAGGTTTTGACTCCAGCGTTACAGCTGGAAATTCAAAACCTCCTCGTGTAGATGCACTTTTTATGGGCCAAAACAAGCCCATATAAAAGAAGTCTCTGCCAGGTCCCCAAGCAGAATAAACAAAGCTCATCTGTGAGGGGGTAAGGGCATGCTCACAACAGCTTGAGTCGGTCTAGAAGTGTTGCCTAAGATCCCAGAGCCCTACCTGGTGTTTGGCAGAACAGCAGCAGTTCCTTGGGTGGACCTAGCCATCAGCCAAGCCAAAAGGAGTGATGCACGGTCTGTGCAGTGGTGGGGTCAGTGTCACATCACGTAGCAAGGGAGCCCTGACTGCCTTGGTTGCGCTCCAATTCCAGCCCGTTCAATCAAGGCAATTTTCCCTCTGGAGACCAATGAACAATGGTGACTGATACACCAGAACAGAGCATACTGAGCTAACTGGGGGGGGGAGGAGTTTAACATACCTCTCCATCCCCTTGTAAGCATGACTACTAACTCCCAGAGGTGGAGGAACTCTCTCCTCTCCCTCTTGGCTGGTCCCTTTCTCCTCCCAGCTCTCCCCCTCCTGCTATCTTGGGAGCTCCTTAGATCGATTCAGTGAACTGAAGTGACAGAAGACCACCCATCACTTTTTGTTGGGCAGTTCAGGACAAAGAGTTAAATCAGCTCTCAGAGGAGCCTGCCTCCCAGAAAGTCATGAAGGGTTCCAGTAGCTTGAGTGGAAATGTGATAAACTTGACCGTGAAACAAGATGCAGTTTCCTGGGGTTAAGGATGATTAAACACTGGAACAGTTTGCCACGTGAGAGGAGGATTCACTTTGCTTAGATCCTTTACAACATGATTAGAACTCATCAAACCTATGAATTAATCCCATTTCTGGGGAGAAGTTCTACAGTCTAAGTAAGCCAGAGGGCAGAGGGGGGTGAAGTTTGCTAATCACTGCTTCCTTCTTGACCTGGAGTCCATGTGTCTCTGAACATGCCATAACTAATGACAGTTGTGGTACAACAAGATCAGAAATCTTTACTCCTTCCTCCATCACACCCTGCCTCAAAAAAAATGAAGTGAGGAGAGGGCTGGAGGACCTATGGATTTCTGATTTTTCTAACTCTACACATGAGATTTCAGAAGTCAGATAGATAGTTTAACACGCAACATTGGAAGAGCATCTCTTCCACGAAGTCTCCTATGGACATGAGGTCACCCCTGAATGCAGGTACTCTCTGGTTTCCAAGCACTGCATCTCCTAATCCTGATACAAGCGGTAGCTCTCCCTAGTAAGCTGCAGTGGCACCGAAGGTCCCACAGCAAGGAAGAGGTTAGGTCACCTTGCTGCCAATGTCTGGCATGAGGTGAGCAAGTGAGAGGCTCTCCCAGATAATACATGAGACTTTACAAGTCTGAATGTAACCAGGTAGGTTTTAGAGCTTCCAGGGATTCCCTTCAAGCAAGCTGATTTCCATCAAAGGTGACACAGCTAATCTTTTCTCTCCCCTACCCTTCAGGGAAAAGGAGAAACAGAAGCTGGTCGACAGAGTAGTTCATATCATGGTTAAGAACATTCTCTACTGCATTTGGCTTCTCTGTCCTATGCCTGGGCTTCACACTCTACTCTGCCAAAAGCACATCAGTTCATCCCCCAAACAAGACAGAAAATGAAGGAGAAAAGGCGCATACTAGAAATTTCCTAGCCAGCAATCCCTGCAAGAATTATTCTCTTTCAGCCTGCACAAAATATTCTGAAAATCTAAAACCTGTAACGTATCAGACGAATAGACATTTATACTTGTGGGATTGTTACAGCATCCATACCAGCACTAATCTCACTATGAATGGTTCACAGATCTTAGAGTCAGATGTTCAGGATCATCCAGGCAGTAGAACACAAACTGCTGAATTTCAGCCAGAATTTCACCCACATCAATCCCGTACATTCAGTTCATCAGATTGCTTGGGCAACACCTTATTTCAGCTCAGTGAGATCTTCAATTTGTATACAGATGATTCCTTTCTATTTCCTTTGGAAACAATGGCTAAGGTTAGAGTAAAACAGGAGACAACAACAACAAAACCACCTCCCTCAATGCACCTCCCTCTGCACCCCACAAAGTTAGTGAGGAATTCTGAGTAATTTGCACCAGAGGCACTCGCATTTTATGCAAACTCTAATAAAGTGGAAAATACCAGGTGACAGCTCCATACTGGAGATGCTGCAGCCCTCAGTGGACTTATATAAAAAGCCATAATACACATAAAAGTCTAATGTGCCTTCACAATTACCTCATCTTTTATTTAGAGGTTATTTCACCCCTGTCTTCCTTTATGGCTCTTTATATGACTGAGGCGGGGAAGCTGGACCAAATTGAGGCAATTTAGGCTACTAAGTGGAACTAGAGTTTATGGTCAAATTTAGCTCTGGAGGAAGAAATCCCCATCTCCACCTCCATCACCAACCCACCTCTGCTTTGCAGTCAGCTTTATTTAGGTGTTCCTTCCCGGCTCCAGCCCCCACCCTCTGCCTGGTAATAAGGCTGTCTACTAAAAGAGGAAAACACAAACAGAAAGCTATGGAGAGCAGCTGGATGAGGGATAAAAATAGCAGCGGGGCTTTTTGTAGTGGCGTCCTTTGTACCATTAGAGTGAAAAGTCTGGCAGCATTTCTGTTTCATGGGGTGATATCTCCAAGGGGGGGCAACTCACAT
>Ga0065711_1028449_pt1 | contig 41151 bp, 21 predicted proteins | sample Hoacrofraction12_FD_59098 | JGI IMG/M metagenome (GOLD analysis project Ga0065711, IMG submission 59098) | Hoatzin crop microbial communities from Cojedes, Venezuela - Epithelial fraction 12 v2 (version 2) | ecosystem: Host-associated > Birds > Digestive system > Esophagus > Crop | place...
CTTGAATATCTCCAGAGAAGGAGAATCCACAACCTCCCTGGGCAGCCTGTTCCAGTGCTCCGTCACCCTCAGAGTGAAGAAGTTCTTCCTCATGTTCAGACGGAACTTCCTGTGCTTCCGTTTGTGCCCATTACCCCTTGTCCTGTCACTGGGCACCACTGAAAAGAGCTTGGCCCCATCCTCATGACACCCACTCTGAAGATATTTATAGGCATTTATAAGGTCCTCTCTCAGCCTTCCCCAGACTAGACAAGCCCAGCTCCCTCAGCCTCTCCTCATAGGACAGATGCTCCAGTCCCCTCATCATCCTGGTAGCCCTCTGCTGGACTCTCTCCAGTAGCTCTTCATTTTTCTTGAACTGGGGAGCCCAGAACTGGACAGAGTACTCCAGATGGGGCCTCACTAGGGCAGAATAGAGGGGAAGGACAACCTCCCTCGACCTGCTGGCCACACTCCTCCTAATGCATCCCAGGATCCCATTAGTTTTCTTGGCAGACAGGGCACACTGCTGGCTCATGGTTAACCTGTCATCCACCAGGACACCCAGGTCCCTCTCCGCAGAGCTCCTCTCCAGCAGGTCCACCCCAAGCCTGTATTGCCGCATGGGGTTGTTCCTCCCCAGGTGCAGGACCCTGCACTTGCCCCTTGTTGAACCTCATCAGGTTCCTCTCTGCCCAGCTTTACAGCCTGTCAAGGTCACGCTGAATGGCAGCACAGCCTTCTGGTGTATCTACCACTCCTCCCAGTTTGGTGTCATCAGCAAACTTGCTGAGGGTACAACTCTTTATCCAGGTCATTGAGATCAGAAAGCTTTTCTAATTTCACAAAACAGATGTCATATTTTTGGAGTGTGTTGAAATAAAAGGTCTCTGAAGTAAAGATGAATGTAAGAATTTTACAAGTAACCTTAGCATAGCACTTGTCACACTTAGAGGACCTAAGTCTTTGTGCGAAGGTGAACATGTATCATTAATATAGACCCATGCCTCCATCTGATTGCAGCAACAGCACCCAGACTACAGACCTATGGGATTAATATCTCTTTTTCCTAGAAGTTTAAAAATGATGGAGAGTTTCTGTCAAGATCCTGAGTGCTTTGTTAATGTGTTTGCATGCTAAATATACAGTGACCCTTATTTTTCCTTTCATGAAGTTCCCAGCAACATTATGCTCTTGGTCTTGTTCACTTTCTCTGCGTCTCTGCTTCAAGTTTGAAGCTCCAAGGCTTTCTTTTGGGTTTTATCAAATTACACACTGAAGAAAGGCATACATTTCAGAAGCAGATGGATTTAATGTGCATGAAAATACACTTTTAAAGAAAGTAAATGAGTAGTTCCACTTCTACCCCTTTTTATTGAAGACAGAGCTCTGAGAGATCTCTGATCTAAAGCGTAACTTTACAGACATCAGCAAAATGAGATTTATTTGCATGGAAATTTGACAGAATATCAGAGAAATCATCAGCAACACCAAATCTGACAGTTTCTAGTAGACTTGAGGGAGCTGGGACAGCACTAATAAAAATACATAGAAAAAAAGATTTTAAAAATCCATAATCAGTGGACATTTCAAGACTCTTTTTCACCATATATATCAAGTGCATCTGCAAATTCACAGATGGCCATGTCTCTAAACATTTGTCTCACAATAAAGTTAACTGGGAATGAAAATTTTTTTTAGTGGCAAGTTCGTGTTTATTCCTTTTCAAGGTGTGGTGTCTCTCCTTACGAACAGAGAACCAAAAGCAAGACCAGATTTTTTTGAAAGCACTAGGCTCCCACTAAACTGTGTTACACAGAAAAGGTGAAGCAGAATAGCTGCTCTGTTGCCTAGCCATGTTTCACCAAGTGTTGCCTTTGCCTTGTAGCAGAGGGACCTGCTCTTGGCTGTATCTGTGCTTCCACTGCTGAATTTGAAAAGACATATGTAAAATAGCTGTGGGAGGATAGGACAGAGGGAGCTGTGAACATTTCCCATAGGACTATGCACAGAACAGGGAAAAATCTCCTACAGACATGACTCTTTAACTTCATGGATGTGTCTTAATCTCGAGTCAAAATATTCTATTGACATAACTCTGAGTGACCCGACTGCAGGATTCTTCATGGTATTTCTGGATCAGGCAAAAAAGGCTAAGGCAAAATGCCAATAAAGCTTTACCCACCCAGGATTGACCAGGGACTATTTAGACACCTTATCATGTCCACAATTCAGCAAGCTGCTTAATTATATTCCTGATCTTTAACATTTAATCAAGTACACCCTTCTTCTGCCTGCTTAAGTCTTTCAATGAATAGGATTCCACTGCTGAACAAGCTTGGAGCTGAACCTGTGCTTTGGGACTTTGCTGAGCCCATAACCAGCCAGTTGGGTTTGCAGAAGTGCTCAGCACCTCCTTGCTCCCTCGTTTCTGAAGGCTCTGATTTAGCAGGGAATTCTTTAAAGGAAGAGCTTAGGCTCATGCTTATGAGTTTTCCTGACCAATGACACATGGAGACTGGCCCAGAATTGGCTTTATCAAAATAAGCTGCCTCAATGGGAGCTGTTGAATCAGACTACCAAAGAAGAAAATAATAGTTGACATAAACATTCATTCTTTTTTACAGAAAGTAAATATTTCCTCTTAGAAGTATCTGGAGATCTGTTAGCAACTGATGGGCATGAAGCATACGACAAGTCAGTTCTAACCCACAGCAAAAATCATGCACTCAGCTGTGTTGTCTGATTTCCCTGATGCAGCAAAACTGGATGTGTCATAAGAGTTAGTTTTCTTTCGCCAATCCCTCTGCCAGTAAATGGCTACATTCCAACAATGCATAGACACAACCCCCCAGCTGAAAATATATGCTACTTCGCAGTACGTTTTAGAGTCTTAATAAAGTTTTTTAGATCATCAGCTAATCTTCAAACTGAAAAGATTTTTTTAAAGTTTTCCTGAATTTGATCATTCATCTCTAATATGTATTCCAACGATCTCAAGGACTGTCTGATTTAGGACTTTTTTTTAATACTTCCTCTCTCAACTTATGAATAGATGATTCAGTATTTTGAATGAATACAGCTAATCTGGCCACATTTTACTACATGAATGTGTATTAGCAGTAATTTGCATTCTTTAACACAGTGTTCTAAATGGCATGTAGCTATAAAGTAGTTGATTTGGTTTTTGTCTGCAGCTATTACAACTCCACACTTCTCCCTCTTCACCTCCACCATATACGGTTCTGCAGTTTTCCCCAATATATGTCAGAATCAGTGTTGACCTGCTGAAGCTGGCACAGAAATTTTGTGATTTCTGGGCTGAAGACCAGAATCCCAATGCACTTGAAGAAAATTGTCATGATGAATCATGAACCAGTTACATCCTTCTTATAGCCATACATTTTGTTTAACAAGTCTTCATTAGATAAGCTGGTTATCCTTCACCTTACTGGCTCTCAGTCCCTCAGTAACTAATATAAATGTAGTGTAAATGTACTCATAGGCTCTTTTCTTTGAACAAACCAACTAGTTCCTTTTGAGAGGAAAGCTGGGTGTGGAGCGGTACATGATAGGGAGCATTCCCTGTAGATAGTACAGTTGAGACACAGCAGGTTTATCTCATTCCATTCCCATGGTGAAGTCACTGTTAGCCCAGAGGGCTTTGTGTCATCTAACATATACATGCCTATGGTATGCTAGTAAAAGAAGTGTTGTGGTGGAGCGAGATCTCCGTTGTTAAACATATTTGAGACTTAAAAATCATGAGGGAAGTATTACCTTAGGGCTGCAGGGGGAGGGTGAGGGCCCATGGTAAAGTTTTTTGAGCTTCTCTCAGACAGGTCAAGGTCCTGGTGCACTCTGGACGCTTGTTTCTGGAGCACAGTGTGCCTTCACAGGGAAAGGGCTAAGCACCACGGGAACGCTGTACAAATTCACTGGGAGAAAGGCAAACAAAAAAGTCAAGAGATGTACACAGGTGATAACAAGGTAAATATTAGAAAAGTTGGCCTGTATTACACTAATATAGTAGCATATCAGCAAGGAACAAACAGTCAGATATTCATGCTGGTTAGACTGAAAACAGTACCAGCCTGGGCTGATAACGTTCTGGCATGCTGCTGGTACAACATAGACTGAAAGTGGGGCATTTAAAAACATATAGGAAGACCAAGGTGTCGAGATCTCTCCAGTTTTTGCTGTCTCAGTTTGTGTGGGGCAGGTGAGACATTCATGGATCAAAGAACAGTGGCAGCAGGGTGTTGTGCCAGTGCAAAGGCAAAGACCTCTCTGTTTTCCCATTTCCTTTTATCTTAGAGAGCCTTCACCTTGAGGACATCAGCTTAGTGAGCCAGGAAGCTACCAGTGTTGTATCACAGATTTTTTACTTGTCCATTGAAAAGTCTGACTTTCCACATAACTGAGCTATGGATGTTAGTGGAGGTATCCACCAACTTCAGTAGTGTACATCCTGGGTTCTGCTCTGGAAGGGGCATAATTTTTGATATTTTAGTCATAAATCACATTCTCATTTGCTTGTGCTCTGAAAGGGAAACTGCTTTGATCTCCATTCCTCCAAAATCCATTGTCACCTCTGGGCTGCGAACAAATACTGTTTTGTAGCCTTCCTTTCTGAACACTGTATGATGACAAATTACAGGAGACAGACATCCTTTTCCTGTGTTTTTCCTAGGAACATTAACACTCTTGAAGGCCATGTCAAAGAATAATAATTCATCATTATTTTACACAATAATAGATAATATTGTCTTAAAAATCTTGGTATCCCTTAACACATTACAAAACCAGAACATTTTAGCAGAACTGAAGGAAAAGACTGTGAAGGTGGGTTACAACAGTTGAAATATCAAATAATCAAGTAGTTTCCTTTAAGTGCCCATGCCCTATGCATGTTGTGGCAAATTCCAGCATCACACAATGCTAGCACAGACAGCAGATTTCCAGCTGCGAGATTGCTGCCTGAGCTGGTGGGATGCAGAGTGTGGACATAGAATGGGAGGCTTAACAACCTGAAGTGAGATACATGAGGTGGTCTTCTTACTCAGTGCCTAAGCTGCAAACTTAGATCAGGGAGAAGTCCCATCTCTCTTGAAGTCAATGAGAAGTTTGCTGTTGGCTTCATCCTGCATTTCCAGAACCTTAGATAAACTCAAACTTTCTTACATTTTTTTGTCTTTGGTGTGCATTCATATTTCAATGGGAAGAAAGCAGATATGTTTTAACAAATCTGCTTCACAAAGTCAATGAAGATTGAGTCAATTTTTTTAAATGTCATACACTTCTGGAGCTAGAAAGTCTCCTTTACAGCTCACTAATGTTTTGGTAAGGTGCGTGATAAGCTGGTTTCAAAATACTTTGATTCCAGCAAACACACATTTTCTAAACTGCTATGTTTATTACTGTGTTCCATAGCACCATAAGAATAGCTTTTAAAAAGACTGTTTTGCAGGAAATTTTAATGTCAGATTCCAAATAATTATCTTTACTTTTGGATTTTTGCACTAATGAATGTATTGGATGGCAACTGTAGGGGGGAGCTGATAAAATACTTTTGGAACAGATTGTGAATAACCTAGATGGATTATATGTATTCTAGTTTCTTTTGTAATATGATCTGCTTGCTTACAATATTTCCTGGTTCTGTATGCAGTATCAATTTTATTTTCCCAACAAGACCAAATAAGAAAATCAGATGATAAATAATCTGCTTCCTATTTGTGTTTCCATCTTAATGTGGACAAAATAAATGCTGTTTCTTAAAAAGTTTGTAAGGAAAGATAGATGTTTGAGTTTGTGTATTTTTGTGCAAGTTTAACTGCTTTATGAAAAGTGGAGGTTGTCCATGCAGTTCCTGTACAATAGATACTTATTATTATGATTTATCTTGGTTTAGTGACCTCAAAGTCTTAAATTATTTTTCTGCCATGTTACATGTTCCCGTGCCAGAATTTTACAGTATGAATGACTTAGGGTCTAGGGACACAGAGATTTTTCTGGGGATTCAGAAGAGGTTAATGATCTCCTACCTTGCAGTTCAGTGACCTGTTTATTAGACCTATCTTTCTATTGATGGCAGCAGCTGTCTTTGTAGAAATCTAGTCTACATGGATGTGCAGAATTAGATGTAGAAAAGAACTGGAACAAGGCATTAGTCCTGGTCTGCAATGAGACAGGAAAGTGTTTTAGAGGCACATAGGTAATTTGTCCTACTGCAGTTCATCTCATGTTCTTAAAGCGTTCACATGTCTTTCTGGGGAGGAGATCTTGTGAAGTGATTACATATTTGGCCTCTTAGTCCTTATTGCATTGTGTCGTCTAGAAGTCAATTCTTGTGTTTTATATAAATTAAAAAATCAAAACAAGTTATTTCCTGTTCTCTCTCAGAGCGGTTCATGAAGAACCAAGTCCCAGCATACAAAAAACAAGAACAGAGATCCAGGAGAGGTCCAGGTCTTCCCTTCAGAGCTGGCTTTATCTAATGTTGGCAATTTCCTTGATCTTAGTAAAGCTAGAAAATGGTTGTTGCTGAAGACCACTACACATGGCTAAAGCAAACTCCTTGATTTTTTAAAAATATTTTAATTTTTTTAGAATTTACTCTTGGGACATATATTCCTTCATTTGCCAAAACAGCAACTTGGAACAGTAACTGCCTCACAGCGAAGTCTAACAGGAGTGACTTCATCTTGCCTATCCTGTTTTGAAGCTAACTGTCCAGGCTGAACTTGACTGGAGATATCTAGATGAACCACAGAATGAGCCCTTTCCTCATCCTGCCTTTATCTGTTTTCATTTGGTAATCAGCTCTGGAAAAAATATGACCCTTCTACTCATTGTGGTTCGTCTTGTTCATGTGAGAAGTCACTTGCAAATACAGCAAAAACTGTACCTTGGAGAAGCTGTAAGAAGCAAGTTTGCAAAGTGCCATGAACTGCTGCAGTGAAGCAAGCATGCTCAGGGAATACTGGTGCTCTTGGGCAACTCTTTGCAGGCTACCAAATGTGAGCCTACCAAAAGAGAACTACCTGTTTCTCTCATTGTTTTGACAGCAACAATTGACATCAAATAATGACTTTCTATTAACAGGCATTCATTAGCTGCCTGAAATCCTTGCTAAGTCTGAGCAGCATATGTCTGCTTTGGGATAGTTCGGTGCTAAAATATTTGTTTGACCAAATTCTACCAGGTACTCTTTGATCCCTACCTCACACTCCTGTGGCATGTAACAATAGTTTCTGGGGATGAGGAAGACAGTATTTTACAATCTTGAAATGGTGAGCAGGAGGAAGACTGAACTAGGCACATTACACAGAACTTATGTACTTTTTTTTTTAAAGTGACATATGATGAGATTTTTATTGGGAAAACACTTCAGTGAATGTTTCTGTAGCTGCAGTGTTTGACTGAAACACAGGAGTCAGACTGGGAAACTGAATAAATTGATATGAAGTCTCAGTTTCCATACAATACCTGACATGGGAATTTTTTTTATTCCTATTTAAAAAGAAGGCAGCAAAAAACAAATGGGCAACTTTTACTTTTCCCCATCCTTCTCTTTTATTTCTGTCTTCTTAAGTAGAACCACAAGGAAATAAAAAGTATTTTAAACCAGTTGAAAAACACTGAGCTGGAAAAATACAGAAAATGTGCTGAAAAATACAAAATACATAGTCTCAAATCTGAAGAATGATAGTTCCATCAATTTAACATGTTAAAAAAAAACATTATGGTGAGGATTTATTGTTGTTGATCCTTTTCCTTTTCAAAGGCAGAAAACGTGGCAGGTGAAATTGCCTGAAGTTTGGTTATACAGTTCTTGCTGGTGTAAAATATTTTCTCATTCTGGCAAAATGATCACACAGGTAGTTTTGTAGCTAATATAAATTGGTGCAAAGTTTTCTTTAACCCTTTCTTGAGAATGATGTTCTAGTGAAAAATCTTAGACAGTCCCCCTCTGAACACTGGAGTAGAGGTCAGTGGGCACATGCATGATGTCAGGTATGGTAAGATGAGACATTGGAGATTTCAACAGGTATGTGTACAATAGGTACATATAAAGCTCGATTCTTGCTGAAAAGTGACTTTTTCTAAAGTAATCTTACTGTGCAGTATGAAAGTTGTGGTATTTCCCCCCATTCATCAGAAGCCAGGGAAATGAAATCCAAACTTTTCACAGTAGGATGAATAGATAAGCGACCACCAAGGCCTTGGCTGTGCATCAGAGGATTGCAGTTCAGTTGCTTTGTGTTCTGTCCCTCCTCATGGTCCAGGCCCCCATCAGGCTGCTTTTGCTCAGCTCAGCCTGGGACACTGTGAGGTCCTGAGAGATGGGAAGAGGGGTCTGGCAGGTGGCTAGCACACAGTGAAGAATAGGAAGTTAATACGCAACGCCTAGTCCCCATCAGATCCTGGTGGCTAAAACACATAAAGAAATGAATGTTCCTCCTGACCAAAACCAAAACAATGATGAGTTTTGGAATCTGAGCCTCTTCTGTCCAAACTGAATGAGAGGGAGCTGAAGAAGGCTGGCTTCCTGATGTACATACTGCAATATGAAGGCTGTATGTATATCCTCTATGTGGAAAGCAGCTTTTTCTTCAAAAAGTGTAGGCAAGATCACTTTTAATTGTAAAGTAGAAACCTGCTGGCTGGAAAGCAATTGTTAGAGGTGTTTTCTATGCAGGAAAGCTCTAAGATACAAAATTATATCCCTCTCAAATGCTGTAAAATTAAAACTTTCTGTAAAGGCAAGAGAGACCCTTCTGCTTTTTCTGATTTTTAGCTCTAACATTAAACAGTATCAGGGAATGTCCTTCGTGTGAAGGATGACAAAATTTTTCATCTTTTCAATGCAGCTAGGTGGCTACAGACTCTAGTTACTGATTTTGTGGACTTTCTCCTAGATAAGGCAATGAAATAAGGTTGACACTTATGCCTGCAACTTACTTTCACTTTAAAAAGTGTTGTCTTCTTTTTTTCAGAGGCATTTTGCTTCCAGAACTCCTGTATCAGATATTGCTTTAGCTTGCACATTGGTTTATCTGCTCCTGTGGCTTCCTAGGCCTGACATTTGCACTGAGAAGTTACTTTTCAGTGCATATCTATCTTCCTGGTTTCCTTTGTCTGTCTGTTTGTCCATTAAAATTTGCCGTGAAACTTTTGTTGTTGAGCAACTTTTCTGCCACATATACAGAAAGTATAACATCCATGACACAGAATTTCAGAAGCAGTGGTTTTGTAACCATTGCTGAAATGTCGCATATGCAATCTATGCACAGAACTTTATTGAGTACAATTTTATCTTCCTATTTGATGTGCAAATTTTCTTGTGATTGTCATGAAATTAAAATTTACATCTCTGTGATACCCTGGCAATGACCGGCTACAGGATGCATTGGAAATCACTTTATTGGTAAATAAGCCAATATTTTGTGTGAAACAACACTGGCTCAGGACAGAGCTACTGGAATCTGCCAAATATTACTATGTTCTTTTCATTATTGGTGGTGTTTGTGGACTTCTTCAGCTGAAGTAGGTGGTCTTACTGTCATTTTCAAGGCACAAGCTGCCTGAGATCTCTTTTATTGAAATCCTTCTTCAAAAGTAGTTGCAGTGTTGTGCTGAGGGCTCTGTTCTGGGGAGGCAAATGCCAGTCTGGGAAGAAAGGATGGGACGGAAGTGTGGAGATTTTCGAACACACCTGGAGGTCAGTGGAAACTGAGTTTCAGAGTAGCTTAAGTGCTTTTAAAAATCCCACCCAGATTGCAACTGCAATCTCTGGAGGATGTTTCCTTCTCTGTTACCAGGAGCAATATGTTTTCAGTACGTAGAACCGACTAGTCCAAATATGTCTTTTCAGCAATTACAGCAATTTCTTTTACATCTCGTTTTCGTTATGAGCTTAATTCCTTTCAGTTCTGTGTCCTGCTGAGCTTGAATTCTTTAAAACTGGGAATCTCCCAGTGCACTGGTACATTTGTAATGATTTAGATTTCCTTCAGGAATGGGGTATGCAGAATCCTTTTATTACTTTCCTAATGCTTCAAACGTTCACAGAGCTATAAGACCAGGAGAGGCCCTTATAACTGCGTAACAACAGGCTGTAAAACTTCCTCCAGTTCAGCTCTGTAAGTTGTAACTAAACAAGGCTGACCAAAGTGAACTGTGCATGTCTTTTTGACAGACAGCCCATTCTGACTGGAAGGCACTGGTGGCTGGAGAATTATTTGCGATGGCAGATTACAGGTTGAGGATAATGACTTTCCCAACCACAGTACCCTGCTCTACAGACTTTTTTTTTTAGTGTGTTGCTGGTATGATTTACACCAACAGTTTCACAGCTTAGCCTATGACTGGGAGATAGCTGATGGCATTTGCAAATGTCCATAAGGCGGGTTAGGGCTCTGGAGGGCTGGTTCTGGGGGTCTTGTTGCGTTTATTAAGTATCACGTATTTGATGGATGGAGGCACAAATTTCAACTGGGCCTCAGGCCCTGTATGAGAAAGGTTTGTTTGCAGTAAGGCTATGGTACAGCTTGTCCTGGTTTTGGTTAAAACACAACTTATTGTCTTTTAGTGAATTTTCCTTACAGCTAAGTTCTTGTAAGTAACTGCATTTTTCTGAAGCTGGCTGTGTATTTTTCAGACAGTGTCTGCTTTAAAACAGATAACACCTACTTATACTGAGCTAACAGTAGAAATGGAAGGCAGAAAAAGGCCCCTGTTCATAATTATTGCTATATCAGCCTAGGTCACTGATAGACCTTTTAGATCCCACAAGTGAGGAGTCATAAAGGGTTACACCTGCAGGGAAGGGTGGACAGAACAGGCAACCTGATATTGACCAACTAGGTATTCCATGCCATACGTGTCATACTCAGTTCAAAGCGAGGGGATCATGAGGGTCTCACTCTATTTGTCCATGGGCTGCTTCTGAAGAGGACCCTGCTTGTTGTCCTGCCTGCAATCCTGATCCAGATTCCGATCTGTGCATTCCTGAGTCCAGTTCCCGTCTACTGCTGAGTCCATCCTAGGACTTACTGGTGCCTGCCTGACAGCTGCTGCAGCACAGAACTCTGGGAAACTCAGTATTGGTTTTGTGTATTTTACCTTTTTTGTCTTATTATTAGTATTATTAGTGTTATTAGTAAAGCTGCTTCAATATTCAATTTGTAAGTCTCTTTGCATTTTCCTCCATTTTCCCTTCCTCTGGTGGGAGGGAGGGGGTTAACAGAGAGCATCTGCCACTCAGTTTATTGCCACCCTGCTCTAAACGGTGACACAGCTGTTCCATAGACTTGGCTTTAAGGCTCCAAGAACATTGTTAGAATCCCAAGAGGCACAGTCACTTGTTCTTTTGTATAAACTCACTCTTCTGGATTGAGGTGGAACAAACTGCTTTGACAGGCTGACTTTGTACCAGCAAGCTTTAGGCCAGGTGAGATATCATCTGTTATTCTGCAAGCTTTATGCCTAATCACTTATTATGTCTCCTTTCACAGCCAGCTTGAGAACAGCAAGACCTCTATCTTATGTACTGAACTTATCCATCAAAAGTGTGGTATTCTCGTGCCTGCTGCTGAGTGAGGCCACAACAGACAGAGGTAGTAAAACCACCTGTGGGATCATTACTTACAGGGCTGTGTTGGCAAGTTGATAGGCAGAGTCACACGTTGCTTCATCTCTGTGATGAAGTGTGTCTCTTGATCAGGACACTGGGATGGACAACAGTTAAGAGAAGTAATGTATAACACTGCTATAGATACTTCTTTCCTGAATGTAGCAAAGGATCCTACCAGTGGCTTTGGGAGATATACAATCCCTACCCATCCAGAGTGGGTGACATCTACTGTGTACACCTGTACATAACTTTGATTCACTCTTCTGGGCTGTTTGACAATAAGTCAAGGCCAGAGGAGCAGCATGACTGCTGAAATTATTGACCAGCCCTACAGTGCTGCTGTTTCTGTGGAGTGGAAGTCTACAGAGAAGTTTAGTTATTTGCTATGGGGAGGTAAACCAAGATTTGCTTCTGGGTCAGAAGTTCCATCTTGAAGGCTTTGCAGGTCTTTTGCTGTATGAGAAGAAATATGAAAAGCTTAGAGAATGATAATTAGATTTTATCAACTGAAGCAAAGGATGAATTAAATGTAAAGGAGGTTTTACAGTGTAGCTTTTTGTACAAAAAAGCAATGTGTGACTGTAGAGAGAGACAACTTACATGCCAACAAAACTAAGAGGAGTAAAGGAATGGGGAATAAGCAGCATCAACTACCTCACCCTTGTGTCTTCCAGTAACTAGCCACTTGATTCATTGATTCACTATATACACTGGTGCTCAGCCTTCATGTTTAATCTGTGAGAAAATAAGGACCTTTCTAGTCAAAACAGCACACGAAGATCAGAGTTATTTGAAGGGTGTTTATGGGTCTGAGAGACGTATTTGCAGAACAAATAAAGGAATGAGGGAGCAGACAGGAGTCAAAAAAGTTTGTGTATCTGCAAGGTGTGCAAGGGGTGGATGGCTGGGTGGGAAAGGCATATCCTTTCAGTTCATTTCGTGTGGCTACTTGTTTCGTCGCCTTGCTGTTATTGGACAAATCTTGGATGTCTGCCTTGAGACACTTGAAGTTGCTATTGTCTTTCAGCTGAGGGAAAGATGTCTCTGCTCTTCTTCAGGATGTCTGATCATTTGCACTGTGAATTCAGAAGTTAGTTTACTGTTTGTGGAGGTGGGCTGGCTCCTCAGGCAAGAGTCTGGCCAATTGTGCTGTGTCCATGAGAATCAAGGAATTGTTGCATTTTGAACCCAGAATGAAAATATGCTACAGATGCAGGTGAGCTCTTTTACATACAGAAGCATGTGATGAAGGAGGAGTAAATGGAAGGTATTTCTTGAACTTTATGCAAAGTTGTATTAAGGAAGCAATCTCCTTAGTTCAGTGGTTTTCTTTAGGGGGAACTTCTGAACATCCTCACAAAGGAAGTACAAATTCAAAGAATTTCTCTGCACTGACACAGTAATGTGTATTTGAAGTTGTGCTTTTAATTCTTAGAGTAAATTAAATTCTTCTTTAAACCATTTCTGCTGAAAGAACTCAGAAAACACACATGAACATCATCTGGTTTTAATTCCCTGAGGACTGCAAATTCATAAGTTCTTAATGTTTATAGTTTCTTTTTATTGGTTAATCTGTTTGGCCAGCTCAGTCTAGTCCAATTTGTACCAAAAAACACTAAAATGTACAGTTTTGGCATGGGTTTGCTAAGAATTTTTCTTGAAACACAGTGGTTTTGACCAGGATGCCAAAGAAATTGAATTAACTCAAGTTGTGGAAGACTTAGTGGTGGAAGGAAAAAGAAATAGAAAATATTTGCAAAAAGACTGGAATTTCCCTCCTCTCTTTCTTGCCTACTGAAGAACTGTGAATCCCAGCTAGCCCTTTCAAAAGGACAATGGCAGGAGAAATCATCCCAAACTGAATATCAAATACTGTCACCTCCTCACTCTCTGCCCTTAATAGAGCTCCAGTAAAGGAAGCTCTGAGTTTCCATACCATTTCCTCTTTTGAAATAAAAATAAGCATGCTAGATGGTTTCAAGGCCTTCCAGCACCCAAAACTGGTCACACTATCTGATTTCTTTCAGTCCCCAAACTTCCATTTTTTATTTATAGAATTTGCTTATTTAGTGGCCTTCAAACCCATCTTTCCCCTCCTGCCCTCAAATTTTTTCTCAAAAAGTAGCATTCGGGCACTAAATCCAGCTGCTATAAACATCTGGCAAGCTGCTGTTTGCTGCCAGTTGGAGCATGGATTGGTGCCATGGTGTGCCCAAGGCATATGTGCAGCTCAGCATTGCCTTTTCCAGGTAAGGGCACAACGTGCTTCCAGAGGCAGCAGTGAAAAGAGCTCACTGGGGAAACAGAGTAACGTAGTACTCTTTTCTAGATAGCTGAAACAGGATTTCCAATCCGCTGTGTGTAGCTTGAGATGTGCCTGGGCTTAGTGAGCACACAGGAGGAAAGAGAAGCAGGAATGTTTTCCAGATTTTCTAGTTGTATTAAGGGATTTTTAGTAAAAAGGCAGGGTGAAAGGGAAAAGCAGACTATATCTTCAACTCTGCAGGATCTCACGTGGGCTGTGGTGCTCCAGTGGCTTTCTTGCTTGTAACATTTCTTTTCCCTCTCCATTAAAAATGCTGCAAAACCAGGATATGTGTTTCAGAAGGCTTGTCTTCAGCTGAAACAGGTAGTGTCTGAATCCAGGCAATGAAGATACACTAGGGGGAGGTTGAAGTCAGTTGTGACTTTCTATGTTTGCATAATGTGCATGCAAGTGTAAAAATAATTGCCAGGACTATTAAAGGAAATACGAAGTGGGGGTGAGTTGCATGGGAATCCAGCACCACTCTTGTGCTGAATGCTAATTAGCAACATGGCTTAGTATGCGATGGGAGGTCCTTCTGTTGCCAGTTAAGCTGAAGGCTGGTGGAGGAAAACAAAGGATATTCTGGCAGTTACAGCAAAGCAGGGGTTGAACTGTAGAGATCTGGCTTTGATTCCCACTACATCCACAGGTTTTCTGTGGATGGCCTTAAATTGTGTAATTTCTTGGAACTTCAGCTTTCTAGAAAGAATGACATATTTTGCTGCTACCTACTGCCTGTGCTGTCTGCTTGGAGTATAAGTGCTTTGTGGCTCAGACCATTTTCCAAGCACACAGTGATATGTAGGCATCTCACGGCAGGGATGCCATCAGGAGCAAGAGAGCTGGGTAGCTAAGGGCATTTTTATTTCTGTGTTTGGAATCTGTCATAGAGCAGTTAACGTCACTCTTGAAACTGCTACCTGATGATAAGGCTTTGTTGTTTACAGAGAGCAAACCTTACTGCCTGTCGAAACACAGGGATCTGAACTATGCCTTACAGACCAGATCTTGATGTTGCCAGCTTTCAGGAGTTTTCCTTCTTTTTCCTTTGTTCTTTCTTTCTGCTTAAGTGCTTTTTAATCTTTTTTTTACATTGGCAAAATTCTGACTGTGTGGTAAATGCCAGAATTAATGACACAGTTTGATGATCTGCCCAAGTGGTAAACATTGGCTGAAACACATCGTAAGTGTGTTTATTTTAATTTTTTTTTGTTTGAATGCAGTTTTTTGTAATTCCCAGCGTGAAGATTTGTAAACTTCCAGACTAAGATACAATACACATTTCTTTGCTTAGACTTTCTACAATGTGAGAAGGCGTCCTAGCATTAAATCCCCTTGGTTTTACCTTGTGATTAAGACAGATTCAGAAATAGACTAGCTGGCCTATCAGGAAATACATTACTCCCTTTTTAATTGCATTATCTTTCATGTACACTGGCATAACTCTAGTCTTAAGTAGATTTGTTCCTGATTTTCAACAAAGCACATAAGAAAATGCTCAGGTTCAAAACTTTCCAGAATAAATGTCACCTTATCAGTTCAACATGATACCCTGATTTCAAATGTAGTACAACATTTTCCTGACTGTAACTCACACATTCTTTAAAGTATTGTTCCTGTCCTCAGATGATCCTTTACAAGAGAGGAAAAAGAAGGCAGGACAGGGCTGCAGGAGATGTGTCACCAGAAAAAAGTTCCCCTTGGCATTTACTACCCTTTGTATTACTGGGACATACATTTAACTGCACTGAAAGGATTTGCTCCTTCCAGCTCCTCAGTCCATAAATTAAGGTTATAGCATTGTGGACTTGAAAAGGGTACACTTCACACCGTCTTCCATATGGTGATCTTCAGCACCATCACTCCCATCACCTAAAGGAAAGAAATGTCAGTCTACTGCCCTTGAGTCAAAGAAACAGTTTGAGAAACCAATCCAATTTGGGCACAGCTGGATGACAAATGAAGTCTATTGTATGCCATCCTCATATGGAAGACCTTAAGAAAAACTGTGATGACCTACCCACACCGTTAAGGAAAATAGACACACTAAGAAATGAACAGCTACGTTTGAGAGTAGGGATTTAATGATGAGTCATGAAACCTGACCTGATGGTGTTTGTGATAACAGAAGCTCTGGGAGCTCTGTCCTGTGGCTTTGAGAGGTTTAACACCATGAATAATTGAAATACTACTAGTGTGGTTTAGACTGTGCTCTTTATGCAGGGATTCACTTGTTTGCATGGTGTCAGAAGCCCTTATTGTACAACAGCAATCCTGTACTCTGCTTGCACTCCTATTTTTTCAGATTTAAGGGCTTTAAGGTTTAAGGTTTTTATGGGTATCTCTTTCCTTATAAATATTTATGAAATGGGCTGTACTCTAAATGCCGTTAAGATGATATTGTATGCTCAGGCTGCCCATTACTTTATTCATCTCATCTTGTCCTTGGCTCAGGACTCACTCTTTTGTCTGTCTGCCCAGGTTCAGGGTGGGACAAGATTACTGTGAAATCAACAGTGACATTTCAGGGCTGCTAATGTGAGTGGATTAGAGAGATCCGGCAGACACGGTAATAATTGTTGGATTACTACTAATAATTTAAACCAGGTAGTGACATTTGCCAGCACAGCAAGTATACTCTTAATATTTATGTTGGTAAATCTGCTTCACCAAAGAAAAATATGAAGGTTTCTAAGCTAAAATCTCATCCTTGCTGGACTGTGACTCTAATGCTGTACTCTGATAAGGGCAGGTCCATATTGTTTCTGAATAACTTTAGCAACTTCCCTCAAATGTCACTGAATCCAGAAGTCTTTGGCACAAACTCTGCTTAGGAGGTAGTGAAATTCTACTAAACTCTTCTAATGGAAATGTCATTGAGAAAACTTGCTTCTACCTACTTAGAAGAAAAGAATAGTTATGGCTTGATACTTGGGTAAAGCATGGTGACCTAGTCTTGCAAGGGAACTGAGAGGCCCAGCTTCTGTTTGACACACTGCAGATGCACACTGCCCAGGAGAATCGTAAAAACCCCAGGGGTCCACACTGCTTAAAATGATACATGATTTGACTTGCACACACTTGATTTTCAGGAACACTAGGATGGGTAACACGGATGATGAATTCCCAGAGACCTGTCTGGGACATGCTGAGAGACTTTTGAATACTTTTCAGGCTTTGGGCCTATCTTCTCCTTACTGCACCATCTGAATCCAAAGAAATTATTTAGTTCTGATGGCACCTAATAACAGTCCATCCTAGCCTACATTCAATTCTCTCTCTCCAAAGTTTTACTTCCACAATGATCCTTCATTATAAGAAGCCTGCAACAAACCATAACCAGTGGGTGCTTCCACAGTCTCTAGGGATTTCACACGCAGCACATCTAGCCTGGGAACCTAGACTGGTGGCTCTTTGCCACCTTAAGATGAAGTTTCTATCTCCACGCTTATATTCACTATTGTAAAACACATGGCATTTTTGTGCTTTTTTTGAGAGAAAACACACTGAAGATGTAGTTTTCCCATGGATTGTGTTCACCAAGGTCAACTTTTACTGAGATTTTGGATTCTTGATCTCTTTTTTATTATAAACCAGTTTTTTTAACAGTGAAGACAAGCCTCTGCACGCTTAATCTCCTCCTGCATGGGAGCTCATTATGCTACTACTAACTATAGATTGGAGCAACAGGCTGGGGTGAGCTGAGGACAGCATGGCAGGAACCTGAGCCTTGAATGGCTTTTTTCTGCCAGGTTATGGTAGGAAATTACAGTAGGCTTCTGAGCATAAATCTGTTGCTGCAGTTAATAGGGTGTTAATTGGATTAGTGGAGCAGGAAGACAAGAACAAGGAGGTGGTATGTGGGAGCTATGGAAGTTCATCAGTCTTCTGACCCATTGAAAACAACTTGAGCATATTTCTTGGACAATCTGTACATTTATACTCATGACTTTTGCTTTTCTCCATAATGAGAATTGGCTTTAACTTTTAAATGTTGATCGTAACTTACGTTGAAGTGGCATGTTTTCATTGCTTCTCACACTTGTGGGGTCATGCTGTAGATTTACTTGGCAAAGAAATATGATAATTTTTTCTGGCGTTATTGGTAAAAGCAAGCTATGTTAATTCTATAAAGGCACCAGCTTCTGGAGTCCTGTGGTAACGTATAGTGTAGGGGTTTATTTTGAGAGGAAATAAGCAAAAAATAACTAGTGCTTCTTGTCTCAGCATCCTTGTTAAAACCATCCTTAAGAATGGTTTCCTAACTCAATCTCTTCCTGAACCAGCATGTGCTGCCACGACCTCCTCAGTCCTGTAACTACACAGAACTGCTCAGCTGCTCACATGGATTGAACAGCTCTTCTGCGCAACAATCCAAAATCAAACAAACTAATATGACAAAACAGAAGCACGCAGTAGCCATGAGCTGCCTATGAAGCAGGAGATGGAGGCTGGAAGCAGGCACAGCTGCATGCAGCTAGCCTGATTCGTGGACTGGATGGAGTCTGCAAGGAAAAGATGCAAGGCATGTGGACAGCAAGCCAGTTTCACAGTGAGAACCAACCCACACCTGGGAGAATGGAAAAATGCAACATAAGGAAGGGAAAACATTGTAAAACAGGTATGAACTTTATAAAACACTAAAATACTATCCACCCTCAGAGTTGCATCATTATTGCTCTATTCCAATAGACAAACAAGACACCCACTTGCCCCTACACACACACACACACACACTGGAGCTGGTTATTACAGAAAGGGGAGAGAATTGTTTACGCATAACTTGCAGGCACTTTCATTCTACTCTGGAGGTGCAGAGTGACTTCACATTGGGAGAAAAGGGAGTTTATGCCTACACAAGGCCTTTTTATATTCCTCTAGAATGAATCAAGAAAGGTCATTAATTACAAGGCAGAACTGAACTTGTAATGCACACGAACGTAGAACACGTTTTGCCCTTAGAAGAGCTTCCTGGTAGCAGTGGAGGAGTCAGACTCTCAGCAAACAATCATTACTTTTACACTAACTAAATAGCATCTTCTGTGTGCTTTGTTTGCATCTGATTTTTTTTTTTTTTTTTATTTGGGAATTAAGAAATGGCAGCAAAACCTTGCAAGGACTTTTGGCAACAAAAGAAGAGCTATTTAGTCTGTTAGTATATCTGAGTATTCACCACGGGGTTTGCCAGCAAAGGCGTGCTGAAAAGGGGTGACCTCATTTTGCTATTAAGCATCAAGATTCAGTGGCAAAATGCTTACAAGCCTCATTGGGAGGTCCCTTGAATTCTAATTACACTCATTTTAAGCAATGTCATGGCCCTGAATATCATTTTCTCTTGAGAAGAATGGACATGATTTGGAAGATCCATACATAATATCAAATAAATGCTGTGCTACTCCTCCCCCAGGTGTAAATGTCTATGCAGTGTTCAACCCCTGGCATCTCTCTGACTCAGCCATGACAGATGTGTTTTCCATGCAACCGGTAAGAATTTTGTTGTATGGCTCCATGTGACACAGATGGTAACTGGGAACCAACAGTGCTATACTGGAAAACAGAGTAATGATGAGTATGCTATAGAAGAATCTGTCTAGAGAGGCATCTGTGATTTCCATAGGCCCTACCAAGCGATGCAGCTGAAGCACCGCCAAAATAATCCACATGCAGTCCCTGATGAAAAAAAGAAGGGCAAAGGTGGGTGAAATTGAACGAGGACAAGGGAGGAAACCTTCAAACTGGTCTCAGCTTCAAAAAATGAAATAGAAATTGAAAAGCTTCTGAGCCAAATTTGTTTGCATGCTGGCTTGAAAGCCTTGGTTCTGTTCTCATCCTCCCCTTGCAAATCACCTCCTGCTGTTAACGTCAGAGTGACTCTTTTGGCGTTTTGCAGGCCTTTAGTTTGTTATGAATGTTTCTTCAGTGAGTCAGAAGGGCCATGTTCCACCCAAGTGAGGCTGAGAGACTTTCAGGTTGACATCAGACTTTTTAAAGTACTTCTGCTATTGTCATTCTGTAATAGTTAATGCAAGAAGGAAAAAAAAAATTGCAAGAATTTTATTAACACCTGGAGAATCATCCAGAATGGACAGAGAGAAATACATTTAAACAAGCTAACAGAGCTAAAACATCTGTGCGTCATTAAGCAGATTAATATTTTTAGGAAGTGAAAGGGGAAGATGAGGTGAAAAAAACTGCTAAAAAATTGAGTTTCTAGGCCTGCATTAGTGACTCTTACTCCTTTAAGAGACAAGGCTTAAATATTGTCAGATACAGAGAAGTAAAAGCTTTTAATACAAAAACAAGCCAGTTTCTTTCTGGGAAGGGGTTCTCATTCACAAACCAAATTTTTAACTGGACACCTCAGTATTTTGCAGAAATTAATGCACTGTAAAAAGTACAATTAGACTCACTACAGATAGGGAATATTGTACCAGTTATTTATACGGGTCTCTATGCAAAGCCCACAGGAGCTGGGGATGGGATTTCTAGCTAACTAGATACAACTGTACCTATCACAGCTTCCTCTCAGCTGGTTTTCTGACCTGATCTCAAACCATCTGGGAACATTACGTGTAATCAAAGTTTAGGCATTCTGTCTCACTCTCTTTATTAGTTGTTGGGTTAAATCATCTGTAGGTAAGGTTTCAAGGACTTCTGTTAAGAAGTTGAGGTGTAGTGCCATTGTGTTTGAATACTGCATAGAGTATTTACAGACAGGTCCAGATGTGTCCATCCAGATTATTGGTTTTGCCCCACAGAGCAGTGTCTGTAGTCATTATGCAGTCAAAGTAATGAAATATCCAACAAAATGATAGTAACAGCCATTTCCTTTTAATACAGAAAGTGTCCGTGAAGCTAGTCCTCAGATGCAATGGGGGATTAATCTTCTTAAATGAAATCGTTCAAAGAAAGAGAGTACATTCTCCTCCAGTACTCTTACCAAAGAGATTTAAGCTCTAGAGGCATCTTGAAAGTAAAGGTTTCGAAACAGGGAACTTTTTAGCAGGGTGTCACATCCTGAGCAGGTGTAAGTCAGAAAAGTTGTATGTCTTTCAGCGTGACTGTACTCCTTTACACTCTTTACATGTATGCATCCAAAAATTTCCAAAAGAAAAGCTCTGGTCTCAGAGACATATCCTTAATTGCAGTGGCTTTTCCTTAACCTTAAACACTTTTCATTTCAAGTGTTGTCGTGTTCAGGAATGCTTTTTCCCTAAAGTGAAGCTGCATTTTGTAAGGAGGATTTTGATGGTGATTCTTTAATATAATATCAGATATAACAAGCTTAAAAAAAATCTGGAGATGTTAAACAGATACAACTGTTACTTGATGTATTTGGAGCAAAGACCAATCTTTTGACTCTGAAATTCAATTGAATTCTAAGTCAATGCTACCTTGTTTGCAGGAAGGATTTCTTGGCAGGACATCTGATGCACCTACCATAGGCGATAAGAGCTGATCTTTTGAACATCAGCACACCTGTGCTACTGTCAGTTCTGCTCTTAGCAGGGTTGTAAAACATTTTGTGCTAACAAAGAAATGCAAAGACAAAATACTTTCTCGGTATGAACTGCTCGTGTGAAACACCAAAAGATGTTTAAAAGACAAAACCCCACAAATCAACATGGATGGAAGACAGCACTTCACCCAATCAAGCTGCAAGAAAAATAGATGCCTGAAAACATGTAAAACCACAAAAAGTTTCTTGAAAAAAAAAAAGGATATTAAAGACAGATTTTCTAGCAGCAAGATAAATTTTTTTCCCCCTTCTTCCTTTTTTCTTTCCTTTCTGGTTACTCAGATCTTTGGGAAAGCTCCAAGCTTTGGGCAGTTAATTCATTTCAGTAGAGTAGCAGTAATAGTGGAGCAGACGGAAGAGCTATCAACAAGGAGCTGGAGGAGTGACAGTGCCCCTCCCCGTCTCTGGGTCAGGCAGAAATATTTCCATGGATTGCTTTTTCCAGTATTAAGAATACTTTGCACTTCTGTGGGCCTTCTATCAGTTAACTGCCAAGGGTTCATGAATTCCCCAATTTGTCTTTGTGAATTAGTTAGAGGCTTCGTAAATGGGGCAGAAATGAGGGAAGACTATTTTTGGGATGAGGGGAGCTAATTTCTCCAGAACTTCTTTCTCTGTTTAACATCCCCCCTCCTGTCAAAACCCTGACTTTCTCATAAATTAAATTGTCAAAGCCCCTTACCACAACGTATCTAAGAAGTGCAAACTTGTGCCCTTGGTTTTGTTCATCACCTTTACCTGCAGACAGATGAAAAGAAGGGAGGTCTGAGCAAAGACCTGAGTGAGGGGCTTCCTTGCTAGTCAGTGCAGCTTTCGTGATGCCCAGAACAGTGCTGTGGAAAGGCTGAAGCAGATCCTGCAAGACATTCTCTCTTCTCCTGCTGGCTCATGCTGGTTTATCACAGGACATTAGTCCTGCGGGGTTCTATTTCCATTACCGGGGTATTGCCAGAGAGCAAGCACAGTGCTCTGGCTGTGAGCTTGGCACCTCTCCTCCACTCAGACAGGTGGTGAGAGGGCGGGAGGGGAAGATGCTGCCGAGATGGCTTGTGATCGAGGACCCACCCACCGCAGAGGCATCCGTCCCTTCACCACTCTCAAGCCAGATTCCTGCGAGCTGTGCTGTAGCAGAGCTGCTCCAAGCGTCTAGAGGAACAAGGCTGCGAGCCCAGGCTCCTGCCTCCAAGAGTCATGCAGCAGCGTTTGCAAAGTATAAGACCACAAGTCAGTGGTTTTTGGCCACCTCAATATATACCAGGGTCTGCCTCTGAGACCTGGTCTCATTAAATTCACCCCATGCTCTCTCTGTGAAGAACCTTTCCTTTAAAGATCTCTCAAGGTTTTACAGACACTTGACCCGTGGGGCCAAATGTCCCTCATTTGTGTGGTGTGCCATCTGCGCTGCTTTCACCAGGTCTAAGCCGGTCCTGAGGCAGGACAAGACTGAGCTTTTAGTCAGAGGGAAATCCAAATAATCCCATCTCCTGAACTGAAATTGAGAGGATCAATAATACGAGGTGCTCTGTTGTCCTCCACAGACTTTCCAGCCGGCTGTGGATATGAACTCGCTGCTTTAACAGCAAAAATGCTTGTTTCCCCCAGTGCCAGACTTCCTGGAAAAATGACAAATAAATGAGTTGTGGTCTTGTAATGTGTGGCTCTGCAAATCTAGGACGATTTCCACATGGCTGAGGCAAAGCAAAAGACCTCGTGGATTAGCTTGCAAGGCAGAGTAGTGGCCTATTACAGCACTTTAAATAAATCATCCTGTATAATTGATACCACCCATCAGTTTGCTGAGACTAAAGAAGAGAGATATTGACAGTGTGTTTAGAATAGGAGTCTCAGTGTCCAAAAACGCATAACATTGCATACTCTGGTTGATGCCAAGTCTTTGTAAGCAAGACAAAAATTATGTTTTGCACTTCTGTTTTAACATTTAGCTCTGGTTTTGACTCCTTTTCTGATGGATGGTTCCTTTGTCACACAGCTAATCTTACCATGTTTTAGTCCCCTTTTTCTGCTAGAGTGGGTATTGGTCATTTCTAATCTGAAATCTCTGAAAGCAATGATCTCTGCTGCCTTTGGTGGGTTTTGGAGCAGGCTGACCAAAATGACCAGAATGTTACTCACAAGTATGGACTCTCAGGACTGTATGTATCTAAGGCTAAAATCAAGTCCAATGTTTGTAGGTTCTCTACAGAAAGTTTTAGACCTATAAGAAGTCTGTAATATAGTTTGTGATGGTTGAAGGTAGTAACTTGCTTTCAAATATTAATTCTTGCACCAGTTGCTTTATCCAAAGAATTTTTTTATGATTTTGTATACACTCTTTTATCAGCCTTGACTTACCAGCAAAGCCACTTTCTTTCGAGCATTCAAGATATTGCATTAGATTTTGTTTTGTGGAGAACAGCTCTGTGGTCTACATCTGGCTCCTGCCCCTGAGTCGCTGTATGACACAGGGATGGTGCTTAATCTCTGCATGAAGTCTTTTCCTTCCTCAGACACTCAATGGGCTGTCAGTGTAACCTGTCCGCTGTAAACTCTCCAGTGACAGGTCCATCTCTTTGACTGTGGATGCACATATTGTCACACAGGGCTTTAATCTGAAACTCAGCACCTGAGGGCAAGCGTAATACCAGTAGTAAATAGCACCACATTTCTGTCTGGTTGTGTACACTTTGTGGAAGACTACATTTCAAAATATATGCATTTTGCCACCCTTTATTTATTCCAATAAGAAATACAATAACAAAATATATTATGCTAAACTCTGCATCATAAATACAAGTTAGGTAACGTATGGAGGACATCTGAATGTTTTTAAGGTAAATACACAAATCGACTTCCAGAGAACTGGAAGCATGGATGTGATCTCAAATACAATTTACTCTGCCTTTCTGCAGGCTTCATAATGTGTTACATGCAAGCAAAGGATCTGTGGCTATCAGAGGACCTGCCTTGGCCCCATCAATAGCTTTTAGCTGGTTACTGATTCCTAAGAGCCAACTTGATTTATAGGTGAAGTTGGGAATATTTGTACACATAGACATTGGATATATTTACAGCTGTGTAATCTGAATATCACACATAAGTGAAGTGCCTGGAGTCACACACACTGTACGCTTCGTGGGACATCTAATTCCCACTTCACAGCCCTCTGCTAGAGAAAGCTGCTCGTTTTTGCCTTTACTCCTGCAGAATGAAATGACGTCCTTCTGTGTATGCTGCTTTGCTTACCACTTCAAGTTTCATACTGCAGCTTGTTGCATTAGTTCCTGCTCTTTTTCTGAGTTATAGAAATTATATGACATAATCTGGGTGGAGTGAGCTGGGAATGTTTCCCAGGGGAGCCAAAGAGAATTCCCAAACAAGCGAGGTTACCCCAAGCTGACATGCCTTGAAACACGCTCCTCCTTGCATTTTCACTTGTGGCTTACAAATCTCCAGGGCAGCGTTGGCTTGTTCAGCAGGTGCAATTGCCTGCTGGCATCTCAGCCCAGCAGGCATGGTTCCTGGAGTGTAGCTGGAAAACTCTGGTGCTCGGAAGCAACATTCACATACACAGAGTTTCTTTCCTTGTTCTGTATTTTTAGTGGACCATTTTCAGTGGCCTATTCATGTAGTACTGTGTCTTAGGCATGGGTTGTTTTCTTTAGCACAGAATAATCACGAATGAAAAGCTTCCAGAATTTCTTGCACAGCCTTGGAAACTATGTTCTTCACAAGCGATACAAACAAAGTTTTTATTTACTCCCTTCCCATTTGCCATTCTTTACTTTGGTTAGCACTTACTTGGTTGTTTCTATGCCTGGTTGTTTCTACCATTGCTACTTTCAGCCATTCCTCTTTTTTGACCTTTATTCCACCCAAAAGGAAATGGAAAGGGAAAAGAACTGGAAAAGATGAGAGAAAAGAAACAAATTAAATACCTATTTTTTGTTGTGTTTTAATAAATTTTCCTATTTCCTTGACCACTTGGAGGACTTCCTCCCCTTAATTTGTTTAGTGAAACTGCTGACAAAAAAGAATTTAAAAGGTGTCTAATGTGACCTCAGGTCTTTCTGAATGCACTGTTTATACTGCCGCTGCACCTCAGGCTCTGCTATGGGGAGTGACTGAGGTAGGTGTGGTAGACCCACAAATGCCATGATCATGATCTTACTGAACTTTGCTCCATTTCACTTTGATCTCATAAAGACACCTTTGCATGAGACAGTGAGTGAAATGCGGTCATCCTGCTGAGGAACAACCCCATGACATAGACCTACCTCCCTTTGGGTGGAAGATGGAGTGGCACCAAGGAATGCTGACTAAATCCTTGTGTGGGTGCACTGGTGTGGACAAGTTTATTCTCACATCCAGAGTGGAATTCCTTGTCAGAAACCAAGCACAACCTCCCCAGCTCTTGCAAACCCTTCATGGCACTTCATCTTGCCTAGTGCTATGCATTGCTAAGGTAGAAGTCTGCTTCTGAGCTGAGCAAGATTCACATCCCCAATATTCAGCAAAGAGAACTAGGTGCTTCAGGAGCAGGCAGCTGTCCTGCAAAACATGTTGCCCCACAGCAGTCCCAGCTTGGATGCATGTGGATCCCCAAAGTGCAAGTGGCAATTTTTGTGACCTGATGCCTCATGGAAACGTTTGAAGCATCTTGGGTATGCCCTAACACGGAATGAGTTGTTTCCAAGGTACAGGGAAGACCGGAAGATAGAAAGTAACCTAACTTCACCATGCCAAGACAAAAATAACAGTGTGATACTATAGAACAGGCAGTGGGGGTGTAAAAATAGTGTTTTCCTCAGTTTGCAGCTGGGAAGGTGAGGATTAGCAAGGGTTAGCAGGGACTGAAATCAGTAGGAAATGGGCAAGTGGTCTGACCTAGGCCAAAGGCTGAGGATGGTGTTCAATGAGATCTACACCTTTGCATAGTCCTACAGAAATTCTGCCACAGGTGAGAGCTGAAACTGGCCAGTAGCATGGATCTCTCTCACTTCCTAACTTCAAAGCCACAGCTTGTTTTTTTTTTAATTGGTTTTAATTATCTGTGAAATCTACTTTTTTTTTTTTCCTAATTAGTTGCCTAGTTCTACAACAGAAATTTTGATGCCATGCATCTATAAAAGTAATTCTTCCTAGGGATATCTTTATCAGCTCTCATTTACTTTTGTGGTTAATCGGCAAATCTCCTGTAAAGTATGCTCTAAATCTCATCTCCGGGAGACATTGCTCTGTGAAAATAAATAGATATAGCAGGGAAACATTTACTAAACATGCTGTGTAGTTGATAAGAATGTGCCTCTGCTCTGGGAAGTGGCACAAAAATCTCAGTGAGGAACAGGGAAGAGAGAAAAGGGAAAAACTCCAGAAGACAGTGGTCACTAAGAGGATGACTGAATAGCTTTTCAAAGGTTTGCCACCTGCTCTTCGTAAAACCATAAAAAATGACTTTGTGGTAATGCTGGCTTGCAATCTAGTAAAAAAATAAAAGTGGTCACTCTTTCAAGGCTCTGCGTAACTACAGCAGCTGCAGACAAACTTAAAACCAGACAGTAAAAGAAAGGAAAAAAATGTCCATTCCTTGTCCAGACTTTCTATATTTGGTTGAAGTTTTCCAACAAGGGACTTGGCAGACGATGCATGTTCCATGAGCTTCCTGAGAGAGGCTAGGGAAAGGGAAGAGGCTCATTATGCTCATGCTGTCTGCCACGAACATGAGAAAAGATCATTAAGGCTTTCAAGTGTAAAGACAATCTTCAGAGCCAAGCATGAATGGAGAAAGGACCATCAGGCAACCTAACCTAGACAAAGTCGGAGGAGGCAAATAAGGTGTACTAGTATTTGGAAAGGGCTTCACCTGCTTCTCTAGTTTATTTGTTTATTTGCAGGCAAATCCTTTGGGTCTTGAATGCTCCACAGCAGTAATTTTTCACCTCAGCCCTCCTCCAGACTTTTTAGGCTGTTTTTCTGTGATGTGGAAGAAATCAGGCATCGTTCTAAGAAAAGGTGGGTTTGGATGTCAACTGCGATCCAGCTGTGTCTAGATCACTGTCAAGAATAGCCAGTGGTCTGGACCTGATCAGGTTTGGCCTGTCACTTTCAAAATGAAGGGTCAGTACTGGATGAGTGATGAAGACCTTTCTCTAGGCTTCTACTGTGGTCTTGTTTTCCTGAAAGTGTTTACACCATGTGTGTCAGTGTAGTATCTGTATGCTTGGCTGCCACAGAGTTTTAAGGGAGACCTGTAGGCCAGTGGTGTGGGGAAGTCCCCAGGGCTGGGATGCACTCTCTCGACTGGGCTGGCTGGGCAAATATCTTTGCCTGTGAGGCTGATGGAGGTTCTTTCTTTTCTCTTTAAGCCTCCTGTCATGGTTTAACCCTGTAGCCGGCAATTAAGCACTAGTCAGTCGCTTGCTCACCCCTCCCCTTCCCCCATCTGGGATGGGAAGGAGAATAGACAAAAGGTAAAACTCATGGGTTGAGATAAAGACATTTTAATAAGATAACAAAGGAAATACTACTACTGCTACTGAAAACAATGAATATGCAAGAACAAGCTGTACACAATGCAATTTTTCTCACTGTCCGAAGACCAATTGTGATAGCCAGTCCCCAAGCAGCAATTGCAGAATGCACAGATTTTGTGGATTTTGAACTCCTGGAAAAGTTTGAATTCCCAGAGAAAAAGAGGATTCCTACCCCTGACCAACCCACATTTTTGAACTGAGCGCGACATCTATGGTATGGATTATTTCTATTGGCCATCTTGGGTTACCTACCTGGCTATGCACTCTCCCAACTCCTGCACAACTGCTCATTATCTGAACATGAGAAACTGAAAAAAAAGGTCATGATTTCTTAGCAACAACTAAAATCATCAGTGTTATCAACATTCTTCCTTTAGGAAATCCAAAACACAGCCGCTACTGGGAGGAATACTAACTCTATCCCAGCTGAAACCAGGACATCCCCTCACCAAGCTCGCTGCCTCCTGTGCCACAGGGAAGGTATGCATCTCAGCGTATGGCTTCAGTTACATCCCCTGGGTTCCACAGCAAGTGGTGCTTTGGTTTATTCTACTATGCAAGTACTATTTTTATCATACCTGCACGAATGAAAAGAGTGCATCCACTGTGACAAAGCATAGCCCATTATTTGGGTGTGAGCTCATGCTGTGGTGGTGGATATGGTATAAAAAAAAGATACTCAGACTGGGTAAGCTTGAATTGTGTGTTTTTCTGAGCAGTTTTCATCTCCAGTATCCTTGGATTTTGTATGTTCTGGCCATGTATCTACTTTAGCCAGCAAAAAAATTGTTGTTGACTTAAAGAGCACAGCTGTCTACAAGAACTATTTTATACCTGAATTTACAACAAGACTAAGTTGCTGGGAGAGAATTTCTGTTATGGGCACAAAGAGTGCCAAGTTCACATTGAAAGCATGAACAACATCATGGTGCTCCATGAAAACTTAACAAGGAATGCATCTGGGCAAATAATTTTGGAGTTTTCCTGTAGGGCAAGACCAGATATCTGTTGCCGAGAATGGCAGAGGAGCAGGGATGGGGCTGTGACCACCTGCCGTGAGAAGCAGATAGTGATTTTTCATGTTAGATGGTATCCTTTATTTAGGACTGTATCATTTGTCTGGGATTGTTTTGGGACTGTATTAGCTCAGATATGCTTTTTCTCTTATTTCAGCCAAAGCTGTACGAAAGACCCTGTGAATGTGATGTTACAGCTTATATCACACCGCACTGGAAACAGACAGCTGCGAGTGAGTTATTCCTCTGAGCGTTGGATGCTTTGCAGACCACCATGCTTTGTGCACTGTTTCGGTGGATGTGGTTTATCATGGTAGGATCTTCAGTATCTGCAGGACAACAGCAATGCTGAGTCAATATGGGCAGGCTAGTTTATGTTTATGGTCCTGTGTTTTCAAAAATCATTTCAGATGTATATGATTACACTGTTAATTTCTTATGTCAGTGGAAGAAGGTTGTCTATATTTTCAGTGCGGCTGACAGGTAGAAGTCATGTTGTACGTATATATTATCCAGATTCCCTGTGAGAAAGAAAGTGGATGGAGAGAAATCTTTCTAAGCACTAGCAAGCCTTTAACTCTTTGTACTGTTATCTCTGAGACTCAGCTCTTTGTAGGAATGGTAGTAGAAAATGCTTGAGGGGAAGTATGTCAACCTTTGGGCCAAATAGTCAACCTTTATGACCAAGGTCCTGACTGTTAAAAGCTGATGTACATCCTGAACAAACCAAGTCCTGTGTTATATGTGAAAGAGAAAATATATCTATTTCTTTGTTTTACTGCAGGCCCAGAAGCTTCAATTTAGATGAAAAGAACTTTATTTCCAATTTGAAATAACAGGTCTGTATGTTGACAGCTATTGAATCTGCAACTCAAACCAGGGACCTGTTCAGTCATTGTTTGACATTGCTTACAGCCAACAGCAGGACATGCTGTTGTTCAGGCTCGTATTACCATTCTGATGTGACTTATCCTAGAAGATGCAATATGAAATGAAAATGGAAAAACTACATCTGGAAGAGGTAGAATGGTGCCTTGTTGACCAACATGTTTTTTTCTGTGGTAAAATAGGTAATTCCAGGCTGATCAGTTTAGAAACTCTTTGGTATCCTCTTTAGGGAACAAATAAAATGACAGTATTGAGCTTAATATATTGCACAAGCCTTGCCTCTCCAGAAGTCTTATGAGCAGGCTTATACTCAGAAATGATCTGAATAAACTGCCATCTGAACATTTGTCAGCATTATCACATGCTTTAGCACATGGCAATTTGAAAAGGAAATGATTATTCTTCTGCTAATAATTTTATTTCTATTATTTAAATACAGTATTTTCCAGGCTGACATTTAGTATACACAGATTTTCTATCTGCCTCTGTAATGCAGTGGTAAAAGACTCGATCACAGACAGACCTTATCATATCGATTATGAAGCAGAAAATTGTTGAGACCTAAAATGCATGTTAGGAAATTGCCAACAAGTACTGGGGACATTATTAATCTGTTTAAAATTAAGTATTTTAAACTAAATTTTTGCAGGACTAAGTAAAATGAAATGATCTTTTGAATCTGAGTTTCCTTCTTCAGCTTTCTTCCAGAACCCCTGCACTGTATTGCTGCAAACACGTACTGTGACTAGTTCATCAAGAGACTATTGTGTAGGGCAAGGTTACTTGGAAAGCTTTACCTTTTTGTTTTAAAATAGTTGTTTTCAGAAAATCATTCTTATATGGTAATTTTGAGCAGCTCATTAAAACAGCAAGCGTTGCAAATGCCTTACGTTTTCTTTGTACTGAAGAAAATTGTGAAATTTGACTGATCAGTTCCTGTTTTCATTTTCCATAAATCTATTCTTATTTCAATTTCTCCTTTGAGGCTTTGTGCAAATTGTACACACACACAGAGTTCTGCATGCTGTTCATATTGAAATAGCCACCTCAAGTTGTCAGTCTGTGTTTAAACACCTTGCCAAGAAAAGTCTGGTACTTTTAAAACTTGAATGTAGTGTGTTCAACCTACAGTCTTGCCTGGAGATCACTTCTGCTGTCTAAGGTGGAGCCCTCTCAATGGCAGACTTGTCCTTGGAAATAGCTATCTGAGAGCAAACAAGTGACCTTGAGAGGGAAAGTCACCCGGGTGAGTGCCAGCCAGCAAAAAGCTCATATAATCACTGCAAGCAGCCTCCATCCACTACGACCTGCTTTGACTCACACCCTAATACCTGCACGTAAGCAAAACTCTCCAAAAGACACAGATCATGCAACCAATCTGTCAGACCTTGTGAGATAATCAGCCTAGATTTTTCAGACATGAGCTATAGGATAATCGATCTGGTTTCTCCATGCAAGCATTACTTCTGAAGTCTGAGTTTGTCAATCTCTGGTCCCTCACAGAGCTTAGAAACAGTAGACTGAAATAGGGAAGGAAAACATGTGAAATCTCACATACGAACACCAGGCTTTTTATGGTGCTGCTTACTATCAGTTTGGGAGGGAAAAGCTTTCCTGTACACATATTCAAATATTTACCCTCACATGAGGCAATTAGTCATTGTTCAAGAAGAGCAAAAAAATTGGTACATGATGTAGGTAAACAACTGCAGATATTGAAATTAAAAGCTGAGAAGGAGAAGCCAAGAATAGCTCTACAGATAAGCTGCAAGTAGGGCTTTTCCCTGCTTCGTCCAAGTCAGGCTAGGACTGTCCAAACAGTCCAATTCAAACACACAGTTTCAGATTGCACTTTCTTTGCTTTTTGCATTTATTTTTGCTTATCATTGGCTGGAAACATCCCAGTTAGTCATATATGTATATCAGTTTCGTTCTTAAAATCACTGTGCAATGTATGCAGAGATATAGATTTCCAGCATTGTCAGGGTGCAGAAAAGAAGAGGAAAGTGGTTTAAATTAGAGAGGAAGGATGTGTTGTGGTTAAAGTGTTGCACGAGGCAATTGGAGTACAATCTTTGGCTGTCCCATCTGGCTGTGGCCAAATTGTGTAGTATCTCCTCCACAAAATCTGTGTTATCTGAGCTGGAAGATACATTCAATAATACTTATTTTATGGTTTTAGCCATCTGTGTCCATGCTGCCTGAGAAGAAGAGCTGGAGCTGTGATCTCATCCTCTGCTTGAAAAATGCAAAAAGTGTTTCTAAGATTGCCCTTGCCGCCTCCCACTAACCCATTTCTTCTTGCTTCAGTTGGGTTGCTCTGAGACTTGAGGTTTCTTTGCTGTCACTGCTGCCTGATGCCTTCATTCACTGGATGAACTGTCAGTTCCCTGTAGTTGCTGTCAGTCAAATGGGTGGGCAAGCTCTTTTTGTGAGTGTCGCTATCCTCCAGAGTTGAGCAGGTGACGTTCTGGGAGAAGGACTCTTGGGTGGCATTGCTTTTCAGCTAACTGTCTCTCCAGATAGCAAGAGCAGTGGGTATTCCCCAGCCATTTTGAGAAGTAATTCCTCTGTCCCTGCTCTGTCCCTAACTGTACCTGCACTTGCCTCTGCTGCTCCATACTCCATGATCTGAGGAAAGACACCAGTCATCTTAGATCAAATGTCAGTGCAATGCCATTTTTTCCTAAACAATCAGGGTGAGAGATGCAGACTCAGACACTGCACCCAGAAGACAGATTTTTCAGCAGTATCATGAAGGAAGCATCATAATGAGGGAAACTTAAGAAACTGTTCCTGTCAGAGCCAAGAGTTGGAAGCTGTGGTGGAGGTTGTGCAAGAAAGATCTTGGAGAACCAGGTGAAACAGTGTTTTCTAATCTGGACAGCTGAACAGACCAGAGAACCAGACTCTGGGGCACCGCTGCCCATCTTGGGGGAAGAACACAGTGGTAATGGTGACCTGGAGTGAGAGGATGCTAAAATAATTCCATTTGGTTCAGCCTCATGGGAGGCTGCTCCAGTTCAGCTGCTGCAGCTGTGGGCTTCTGGGCAGAGGTTGCCAGCTTGCTCTCAAACTGTGACAAGCTTCTCCACTTCCAAGAAGGACATGATTCTGAAGCACAGATGCCATGTGCTCAGGACAGCCCTTGCCTCCACCTGTGGTAGACACAGCTTAGCTGGGGTGGCCCTCTCTCAGTGCATTCAGATATACAGCAGCTTTGATGAACTCCACTGCCTAACACATTCCATCAAGTAGTTGTTGGGGTTTGGGACCACAACCCACCTTGATACAGGTGACAGTGCAAACAGGCAGTGGCCAGTGAGGTGGAGCAGGATTAGTGGGGGTTGTAGCCACGGAATAGTGGAGATACCAGCCAAGAGAAAGCTCAGGAAATGCATCCTGGAATAAGTGATGTAAATGGTCAACTCAGGGCACAGACAAACATGTGCTGAGTCCACTAGAGACAAGACATGACACTGCCAATGCTTGCAGCACTCCGATTAGCACAATGGCTCAGGAGATGGTCGGAGGAGTCTTGCTCAAAAAAGTCCTGATGGCAAACATCTTGCTGTTGTGAGCCCGGGCCGGGGATCCGCCTATAGACATGCCTTTTCAGTGTGAAGGCAGGGTCCTGCATGTTGCAAAAGGCATTGCTAGGCACCAGTGCTGCTGTGGGGAATGCTATGCAGGCTCTTGCAGGGCATGGCCTCCAGGACCACTCGCGGTGCACCATGAATCTTCTTTCACAGAAAAGAAAATCTAGGCTGTGCAAGTGGGTTGCCTGCCAGTCTTGAGCATCCCATCTTTTGTCCTGGTAGGCTGGAAACATGATGCCTAGGGAAAAAAGTGTGAGTGCCTGCCTGAGTGGGTAATGATCCATAATTTCATTGGAGTCTGTGGGAAGGAAGCACGTGTCATGAGACAGCACAGGGGAGCTGCTCTCACTGTGTCCCTCCCCTCAGACTGTAAGAGAGTTTCAGCACTGTGACCCAGTTCAGCATCAGTGACAGCGCCCAGAAAGATCTAAAGGTGTCTCAGTCTTGCTACCTGAGGGTATATTAACAGGGTCTTTTGCAGGCAGATAGTTTTGCTCTCTTTGGGCTTGGGACAGGGATACAAGTCAGGCTGCTCCTGCGAATTGTTTGTTGCCACAGGCACAACATCACATTAACCACAGTCATACGGCTTCTGGTGCTGGCTTGCTTCTGGCTAACTCAGTGTGTCAGCAGAGTGTGCTTGTGCCTGTATGTGACATACTTTTACGACTGAAACTGTCATCCCAGTGAAGTGGTGAGAAGGTGGAAGTCTTCTCTCCTCTGTGGGCTGTGATGTTACTGGGCAGAGACATGTACCAGGTCTCCCTTCTACTTTGCACGTAAAACCTGGCCTCCAAATTGCGCTCACCCCAGATCTGTTAATGGCCCAGTATTTATCCTATGAGAATGACTCACACTGGAGATTTCCCACTGGTACAGCCCACCCTGGGTACCATGGCAGTGTGCTATCTGTAGGGCAGCCTGCACTGCCCTCAAGGGCACTCGTGGGCAGTGGCTGGTGCTGACAACCCATGCTTCTACTCTCCGTGATGCCCTCAGTGCTTGCCTGGGGGAGAGTGGAGGGATTCGTAAATCAAATGGAGCAGCACTTGCTTTAGGGCTCTGTCTGCTGTCTTTGCTGTCACTGGAGATTTCCAGATCTCAGAACAATCTCTTGCGTGGAGTTAAAAATTATTTTCTCTTGATCAGCCTGAGTCCAGTGTGCAAGTCTCATGTGAAGGGGTCTGCAGTGCAAATATTGGAGGGATTTGGGGTCACCAGCACAGTAGTGGAGAACTAGTCTCCAGAATCAGTGGATTCTGGCTCGTCCTGCCTGTATTGCCTCTTTTCTTCACCAATCTCATGCAAGGTTTTGTGTTCTGGAAATTGCGTGACACCCTTGCTCCTCTACAGTCCTGCACAATCACACCATGTTGCCTGCCTAATCCCTCAGCAAACTCATGGGCATGCTGTAAGTAATGAAGCAAGCTTCAGGTACCCTTTTCTTGGGAATTTCCTTATGGCTCTTGACTTGACTCCTCTGCTTTCGGAAAGCAAAAACATGTGGAAATGGGTAACTAACAGGTTAAGGAGACAACCACAGTGATCCCACTGGACAGCAATAAAAAGATGCTTCAGAATGTCTCACTGCTTGAGCTACTATCCTGAGTACTGGTAGTGAAACCCAGAAGAAGTCACTACTCTGAGCACTGAACACCCAGAAAATGCCCTGAAAAAACAAATGGCATTACAGGCCAGAAAGTTGTCTGAATCCTGCTTTTACTGCAGCCTTTTCCTCCAACCCATTAAGTATTACTGAACAGGGGGAAAGATAATGAGAAGTTAAAATGTGAATGTGAAAACAGTGAGTAGAAGGGAATTCCTACCCCAAGATACACCTACAACGGATGGAAAAGATTGGCAGGAAAAGCAGTATCTGACAGAATGACAGGAAATAGAATTTCTATCACATGGGGAATTCTAATATGATTTTTTTCTTCATGTAGTCGTATGAAAGCTATTACTTTCAAATTTAGTAGTGCTTTGTTTTATATTATCATAATACTTTGTTTTGTCAAAACCGAAACAGTTCTGGTTTACCTCATATTATAGCATTTCAAAATAAAACAGGATTGTCAAAACATAGCAGAATAAGAGGTGGGAGGATAAAGATTCAAAAAGGAAAATACTTGTGTTTCTCTTTGAATCACTTCAAAGTTCTCTGACAGAAATTGTCATGCATCAATGAACTGCTTGAGTTGTGTTGAAGCAGCATTAACTGGCAGGTGTTCTGCTGAAAGTTTCTTTTCAGCTGGGTTTAAAGTATCTTTGCTTTGGCAAATGGGACTAGAAGCACAGTGACATTAAGGTCTTTATTGGGCTAGCCTTGCTGTATTTATGATCTTGATTCAAGGCTTTAACAATGCCCTCCAAGGTCACTTAAAGATGCTGTGGCAGACTTGGCAGTTGAATCCAGATTCACTGTGTCTCTGTGCTCACAGCCAAAAGAGCAAATCTACATTCTACTGCCCGGGCTTTTTCTCTTCACTGTTCTTTCCATAGCATTTTACCTCTGCTGTGTCTGTTACTCACTTTTTCAGCATAATATATTGGTACAGTGGAGTACAAAACATGAGATTGGTAACAAGCAAGAAGAACATGCAAAACTCCAGAAATGCATGATCAAAAAAATATAAGCTGCTGAAATAAAAATAGGAGAGAGCAGCTACAATTTCTTAACAGAACTGCCTCTTTTTCCTGAGACTGAAAATTCTTGAATACTGTGCACTTCTGTTTAATTAGATTACTTACCACTTCTAAGGATGGGTGGGTGGCCTAATACAGCCTTTGTGGGAGTGTTGCGGCTGGAGAAACCTGAAATGTAGCCATCTGCCACATTTTCTATAACAGGCTTCTCATTTATATAGGTGATGGGACAACCATCTGGAAGGGCAAGTACCAGCAAATAGATATTTGGCAGTCCCTGAGATTTCAGAATTCCTATTTACACAAAGTTTCTTCAGAGCCATAAAGGAGAGAAATGTGGAATGAGAAATTACGTCATTTCTTAGACAGCAGGGTAATGTTGTTCAGTGAATAAAAATTTTGGGCAATGATGGTTGTTCCCTGTCATGACTTGATCACTACCTAGATGCCTTACTTTACCTTTTTATTTTTTCCATTGTCTCTACGTAGATTTTGACATAAAAATGTTATGAACATTGTCTGTTTGCATGTTTAAATATATTACTGAACAAGTGCGTAACTGCAGATGTGCATAATAATGACGGTAATAATTCACTGGCAGTGAAAGTACTGGCCTACCTCATGTACACTCTCAGCATGCTTTCCAGAGAAATGCTGCTGCAGGTGTTAGTGTAAGTGTGCATGCTCTTGTGTGTGTGTGCATGTGTGCACATATTTGTGAATGTACTGACTCACCTAAAGAAATATTTCCTTTGTTGGAATGTTTTTCCATTTATTTGACCTGTCTATTGTGTGAGAGTCACCCCAGGTTTATTTGATGGTATTTCCATTTGCTTTTAGGCGAGCAAAATTTGCAGAGAGGATAATAAGCAACAGAAATGAAAGAAACACTCTGAGACACTATGAACTCACGGAATGTAGTTGTTATTTAACTTTCTTTCAACGATCACTGAAAATTGCTTCTGTCATGAGAAGATGTTTGCAGAAGGTGACTGGATGTCCTTCTGGGTTTGAATAAATAGACAGGCTTTTCTGGAGACATATATAACTACGTGGCTTACGCACAGTTTTGTATGCATTAATCCACGATAGCTAGAAGTGTTATTGTTTTACCAATGAAGAGACATTTACACAACCCCGTCATAAAGACACATTACAACAAGCACCGCTTCCTGTGTACTGATACGGAGCGCCTGCGTATTGGTATAGTTGGTCTCCACTTCAGGCATTACTACTTAAATAACAGAGAGAAAATACAAACACAGCTTGATGAGGATCCCTACAAAATACCCAATGTCTTCCTGCCAGATACTCTACAAACCAATGGGACAATTTATCCCAATGTTCATAGACAGTGTGAGTCCTACATGTACATGAATGCTTAAAACTAGATTTTTAGCAGTTACTAGGGATGAGGTGCATCCAAAGAGCATTTTGCTGTTATGAATCATTACAGTACGTAAGAAAAACACGGAGGAAGGAGGAAGAAGGATGACATGGAGGAAACACACTTTTTTTTCTCTTCCAAAAAGTGAAACAAAATAAAAAGGAAAGCAGAAGTGTCCTTGAAACTGTAGTGAAATATTTCGTCTTAGGAGAATACTGAAGGGTTCATTGACACATAAATCCCATGAGACTCTTTTAATACGTCCAAAGGATAAAGGTTGCAACCTGTGGTTGAATTTCACTCTGAGTATTTGGAATATAGGCTGAGTGTCTCAGAAGGATAAGAGAACTACTATTAAACTCATTTAACATGTGATGGCTATCTGGAAAATTTTCAAGAGCAAATCCACATCTTATCAAGAAAAAGATGCTGAGGTGACCTAATTCCGGTTTACAAATGCCTGAAAAAATCCCATGAGGAGCTGGTTAGGAATTTCTGTTGTTTATGCCACAGAGGCCAGACCCTGGGGTGTGATCTTGGGTTAATGAATGGGCTGTTTGGCTTGCACACACACAGAGCAGGCAGCCTCGCAGTGGGATATGGATTGACTGCCTAGTGTGAACCACACAAAATGGACGGGCATTAGGCTCTAGTGCAAAGCTGTTCTTCACGTGACAGACAAAAGGTGGAGGTCTTATCTTCATATCTCCAAGGCTCAATGGTCCAAGGTAAATCAATTAATAGCTGTCTTTGTGCCTCAATTCCTAGTGGGCACAGGAGACGATAATACCTTCCAGTCTTCACGGGGTTATATGGGGAGCAATTGCTTGACTTCTGGCATATCTTCAGATACTACTTTACTGGGTGTGATGCACTGGTTGAAAGGGTCTGGTGTATGCTATTATACTGATGATGTACTACAGATAGTAAGACTTTTTCACATAAGGAATGCTATAGTAAGCCAGACCAAAGGTTTTTGCAGCTCGGATCTTTGTGTCCAGAACCCATCAGCACCAGGAACTTAATGGGAACTGCCATGAAACAGCATAAAGACATCCCTTTCCTACTATGCCTTCTTTTATGTTGAGCTTAAGACATCAGAGACCAACGTTACTGCCAGCTTGTCAGGGCTAATAGCTACCTATGAACATGTACCTCACGAATTTGCGTATTTCCTTTTGAACCCACTACAATTTCTGGCCAAGGGCTCTGCAGTTTGAGAAGAGGGATGTTTCTGCAGAGCTTGAAACCAGCTACTTCATATCTTCATGGTGACTAGTTTATTGCCATTTACTCTCCATTGGTGATTTTGTAGATCTCTGTTATTACTGTCTAGACAGTAGAGATTTCAAACCAATACAAAACGGGCATTTTGTAAATATCTTCCCAGATGGCATTTCAATTTGGTAGTCTAATGTGAAGGCAAAAGCCTCTGCACTCACACTGGAATTAATGCAATCATTAAGAGTGTTTCTTGTAGGGAAGTAGGAGCAGAATGCTCTCCTGGAAGTCATATATTGCCAACCATAAAGCCAATTCATATTATGATTGGAACTAAATTTACCATTTCATACCGTATATTTCTCCATCTGGTTACCCTATGGCCATTTGCTCTATTACAGCCACTCCAAAACCAACTGAAGTCACTAGCTGATGAATGTGGAGTAAGATGTGCTTGTTTCAAACACAGAAAAGAGTCAGTCTTCGTAAAAAACGTGGCACAGAAGTGATTCCTACAGATGACATCTTCAAGGCTTGGTGTATTGGGAATATGAGATACATTTTCCTTTCCTAGATAAGAATAACAAGATATGCATGACACATCTGAATTAGTTTGTCCCTGCAACTGTTGATTTTGCAGTAATTAATTGCACTTTACTCCGGTTGTAGGCTCATGTCTTTAGGTCCTAGAACCAGCATATCCATACTGATTTCAATGCATGTAAGTCACTGGGCTTTTGTTCTTAAAGACGGAAGTCAAGCAAGTGTCTTAGCCAGTGGTGGATGAAGGCCTAGCTGGGTGCATTTTGAGGAAGATGGAGGGAGGGAAAAAATAGATTTGCATTTCCTTCAGTATCCTCAGGAAATGGAGCTTTCAGCCAAGAGCTGGGTCGAGGATGTAGGAAAATTAATGAAAAGGAAGATAGGAAGAGGATGCCTATGATTAAAATCCTTAGCTTGGTGGGATGTCATTTCTCTACTCAGCAGAACATGAGTGAGAGCTCTGAGTCCCCCCGGGCGACAGAGAGGAAACCCTGAAAGGGCTGGTGGAATGATGCCTCAAGCCCCAGCTCACTGGGGTCACCTGCGTATGTTCCATTTTCTCATCATGGGCGGCAACAGTCTGAATTTCTGAACAACAGAAGGACTGTTGCCCCAACATGGGGGGGCTTGTTGTTGCTCCATGGTTGCCCACACCCTTGGGTGTCCATCTGCCAGTGACTGGAGCCATGCCTAATGTTTATTGATCAACTGAAACCGGTAGTTGTTGGCCAGGGGTAAGATCAAGAGAACTGCACCAAGGGTGATGGGCATGTTCTTGAAAATATAGATATGACAGTAATTTGCAATCTCTTTCATCCACATAGAGATGTATATTGGTGTTTGGAAGTGCTTGTTAGTGAAAAACCAGAGTCCAGCCCCAGGTCCCTCAGCAACACTGCACTTTGGTGCTTCCAGGGAACATGTAACTTCCCCATGGTGTGTCCTGATATGAGCAGAAACTCTGGCCCTGTGCTCTGACACCAGCATGATCTGCCTTGTGTGATGGGCATCTGTTCCGGTCAGGTGGTCTGACACACAAATCTTGCCTTCTTGGCATCTCGTTGCCTTGGGAGCCCATAGACCTGTGGGGAGCTGCAGGTAACTTGGTAGTTCTGGTATGCCTCAGTACAGGTGTGTTTGGGGCAGAGGAGAAAGGATAAGATAATTTTTAATTTAAATTGTTAAGGAACCAGAACCAGGAAGTCAGGACCAATCTGATTAGTCAGAGGAAATCTACAATGGTATTTCACCCATTTAGACACTTAGATTTGTCCTTTTCTGCAGGTTTGCTCAGTTTGGTCTCTGAGGCAGAGACTGAAGCTTGCTGTTCTGAGATTTGTGCCTTTGGTTAGCTGCTGGGCTGGTCTCTCCGCTGACGTAACTCCACTGAGGTTTGCTGATTTGCAAAGGACTTGGCATCCTGCTCCTAGTTTTCCTCTCTCCATCTCTGCCTCTCTGGCACTCTCTACTCTTCTCCTTTTACTCTGGAGGGTGTAACCTGACAAACCTCAGCTGTGTTTCCTCGATGAGGCTCTGCCCCTGGATTGCTCTCATTTCAGCTGGCCTTTCCGAACAGGTCTTTGGGGGCTTTGCTTTGTCATGGTGTGTTTTTCATAGCCATTTTTTTCTGCATAAAGCACATATTATTTTCTGATTGCGATTCCCAAAACTTCTTCTGCTTATCTTTCTAAGTTATCCCACCTTGGATGGAGTTGGACGTCTACAGAATCACAGAATCACAGAGTCACAGAATAGTAGGGGTTGGAAGGGACCTCTCTGGGTCATCCTGCCCAACCCCCCTGCCGAAGCAGGGTCACCTACAGCAGGCTGCACAGGACCTTGTCCAGGCGGGGCTTGAATATCTCCAGAGAAGG
>Ga0065711_1028450_pt1 | contig 41145 bp, 34 predicted proteins | sample Hoacrofraction12_FD_59098 | JGI IMG/M metagenome (GOLD analysis project Ga0065711, IMG submission 59098) | Hoatzin crop microbial communities from Cojedes, Venezuela - Epithelial fraction 12 v2 (version 2) | ecosystem: Host-associated > Birds > Digestive system > Esophagus > Crop | place...
CCCCCTGCCATGAGCAGGGACATCTTCCACCAGACCAGGTTGCTCAGAGCTCCATCCAACCTGGCCTTGAACACTTCCAGGGAGGGGGCAGCCACAGCTTCTCCAGGCAACCTGGGCCAGTGTTTCACCACCCTCATGGAGAAGGATTTCTTCCTAATATCTAATCTAAATCTGCCCTCTTTTAGTTTAGAGCTGTTCCCCCTTGTCCTATCCCTACACCCCCTTGTGAAGAGCCCCTCTCCATCCTTCCTGTAGGCCCCTTCAGGCACTGGCAGCTGCTCTAAGGTCACCCCGGAGCCTTCTCTTCTTCAGGCTGAACAGCCCCAACTCTCTTAGCCTGTCCTCATAGGAGAGGTACTCCAGCCCTCTGATCATCTTCGTGGCCTCCTCTGGACCTACTCCAACATTTGCTGACTTGCCCCCAGGAGATGGCAGCTCACCATGTTTGTTGATGCTTGGTTGTGCACATGGACTGGAAGGGCACCAAACTTGCACAGGTCCCAGCAAAAGAGTTGTAGAGCTGGAAAGAAAATTAGGAGACAGTATGTGAGAGGGGCTGGAAGTGCCCAATGCTCAGCTGCAGGCAGGAGCCTTTACACTAGACCAGCAGCCCTGAGAACCCTTTGGGACAGTGCAGAGGCTCTGCCCCACACCTAGCATGGAGAAATGTGGTGGAAAACGGAAAACAGAAAGCACAGAAAAGCTGAGATTGCATTAAATCATAGCTGAATCCAAATTACTCCTCCGCAACAGAAAGGACTGTTGAGAGCCATGGTAGCCCATGGCTCCTGAACTGCACCCTTCACTCTGAAGGAGGTTGCACGTGTCGCCTGTCTCCTGCGTATGGAAATCTTTATGTGTCTCACTGAGTTATAGGGCTGGAAGGAAACGGGGCAGCTCCAGGACTCTCTGCCAGGTCCTACCCCCAAGGCAGGAACCAAAGCTGCAAGTGTGGGGCCCAGGAGGGTTCCTATGTGCAAATTCAAGAGCTCTGCAAGCATCCAAACGGAAAAACTTCCCACATTATGAAAGGGAAGCACTGGCATACAGCTGGGCTCAGGCAGGAGAGACATAGCCCATGGACACCTGATGCTGAAGGGACATCCTTCCTCTAGCAGTAATTTAGAGCACTAGTAATTGGTATACCAGACGTTATCCTCCTTCTCCTCCTCACACTTACTAGCAGTGAAATGTAGAAAAGCCTGGACAAAACCTCAAATTCAAGCAGGATATACTGGCCTGAAAACCATCCACCAGGGTTTAAAGGCAATGGCCTGACAGGCTGTATTGATGGGATGGCTGGGGGGAAAATCTCACTGTGGGAGGAAATTAAACCAACACCTCTGAAAAGGGCAAGGAAAGTATCCAGAAAGAACCATGCACAAAACATGAGACAGTAACAGAGGTTTTCAGGAGATGCATCCCCCACGTCACCCACATGTGCTCCTGGTGCTGAAGCTGGGTGCACAAGACTCCTGGGATGCCCATAAAAGCAGCATCCATCCTCTGTCTCTAACTCAGACAGCTAATCTAGCAATGGCAGGCTCAGGATTTTGTGACTTGTAAGGCATAAGCATCCCCCCAAGAATTTTTAAAATAATGTAAAACGCCTGATGTCTTATAAGGCAAATGAATAGTACAGCTGGGATCTGTTTCTCATTCTTTGTACAACGTACTTCTGCACTTTGCTGTTCCAACCTTTAAAATAAATCTGTGCTATATTTGCAAGTATCCCTCTACCATCATAAGGCAGGGAGAGAGGGAAGACTTGCAACAAAAACTCAAAACTTCCACAGAAAACACACCTTCCTAAGCACTAGAGCTCAGCGTGAGAGGCAGCAGCTCCGCAGTTTGCAGGAGCAGCGAGCAGAGACAGAAGCAGAAAACACTGAGAACACGGTAAGCCTTCTGCTGGGCTGGCCCACGGCAAAGCGCAGCCCGAGTCCAGCTGCGACTGCACTCAGAGCTGCTGGGTCAGTGGCACCCACTGGCCCCGATGCAAAGCTCCAAGGGGGTTTGGTTATACACAGAGGAGCCCTGCAGGTACCTGCTGCGGTCCTGCCTTTAAGGCCAAGCCAGACGTTCGGGTGGCAGTGCCTGGCTGGTTCCTGAGTGCTGACAAACTCCCCAAACCACACATCCGAAGCAGGGTCTCCCCACCTCCTCAGCAGTGCCCAGCAGCAGATTGCACCAGCCTGGCTCTGGGCACTGGCTCTTGTACCCGTCCTTGGAAGGATGGGGCAGAGCCTGGCCAGGAGCAGGAGGGATGCTGCAAAATGCTGTGACAAATGTGCAGAGCTCCTGCAGGGGCTTGGTGGTAGCAGTGAAAGGAGCTTTGGCTTCAGGGTGAGCAGGACCAGGATTTCGTCCCCCTGAGGAAATAATTCTGTTTAACTTCTGAATTCCAAGCTAAAGCAGCCCAGGCAGAGATTTGTGGCCCAGGACGGGACGTGGGGAGGTTTGTGTGCAGACTCCAGCCAGTCTGCAGAGCAACTTTCTGGAAAAACAGTTCGTTACAAGAAGGTGCTTTGTTTCAAACTTCCAGTTTGATCCATTGGCCTCCTCACTCATGTAAGGCTAGGAGTTTTGACATCTCCTTTGCCCAGCAGAAACCCTGTGATTTAACAAGACAGAAAATACATCCTTCTTTCTCGCTTTCTTCCTACAAACTGAGACTCTGCAAGCCGACGGGAGCAGCTACCAGCAGTGCCGGGACTCTAGGTTTGCCTCTGTCTTGTGCCAGTATTTCTGACCAGAGTACCCACAAGAGACTCAAAATCTGGAACCAAGTGTGGCCAGTCTGGCCTGGCAGGAGCTGAACATTAGCTCAGTCCTTAAAGTTGCTTATACAAATACAGGAAAAACCTAGTTGAAGAGTAGGAAACAGCAAGGATCTGCTTCTTCAGCTCTCTCTGCTCCTGGAGCAGTGTCAAGCTATCCGCAGCAAGTGGCGAGCAGGCTGCAGCACCACTTAATCTAGGGACATATTTATGTGAGTGTTTCCTCACCCCGCTGCCGGCCAGCCGGCTCTTGTGGTTCCTGTAAAAACGACTTGTGCTGCAAAGAAGCGGCTGTATCCTCAACAGCTTTAACCATTTCCATGCTGGCTGCCCTGAGCACAAATTGCAGCCTGCACTCCGCATCCAGCCCTCCTCAGCAGGAGAGGGTGAAAGAGGTAATAAACCAGCACGTGATGGACATTAGGTCTGTCAGTAAGCTCTCAGCTCCCCCGAGGACGAGAGGAGGAGAAAAACATAGATCAGGGAGAACACCTATCTTGTCAGGACAATTTTTTCAAGCCTCGAGGTGGGGATTTAATGGCTAGGTTGTATAACTTGGACTGCAGCTCAAGCTTTCCCCTGATGGCTTTGGTTTTCTGGCTTCAGCCCCTGTTCCTCAGCTCCCAGTCTGTTTCCAGCTTCTGCAGACCTGGGGTAAGGTATACAGGGGAAGTTCCTACTCCACTACATCACCCCAAATGTTTATTCCTGGAGCAAACTCATGAGTGCCTCCCTGACTCTTGGGCAGTGGAGGCCAATGTCAAGAGCAGATCATAAGCCATGGTCTCGGGAGAGCCCTGGGAAGGCAGCAGGGTGGACAACAGTTAGGTGGGAACATAACAGTGACATAGCAAGCTACGTTGCACAGCTGGTAAAGAAATTATAAATCAGGGATAAAATATGAAGCACACATGAATGCAGATCCTGCTGCCAATAATTTCCCCTCTTGGCTCAATTACCATTGCTCTTTTTGCAGCTGCACACATGCAGTCATTACAGATCATTTTGGCTAAACATATTTTGTCTTCTTTTTATGTCTGCCAGCTGAATCAAAGCTCTCCATGCAAGTAGTGTGCACCATGACACAATCCATGACACTTTCCTAGGGAGTTCTGGATCCCATAAAGCAATAAATTGATTACAGTACAGAAAGACATGCAAGATCTTCATCTTTCTTCAATGGAACAGAGACTCAAGTGGTGTCCTCATGAAAAGCTTCATCTCTTTCTTTCAAAGGAAAAGCACTGCCTCTCAGCAGGAATAAACTGAGTTATGGCTAATGTGATGAACCAGAGTCATCAATAAAAACTACTTTCCCTCTGCGATAACTTTCTGGCAGTTATCTGAGCACACACTTTGCACCTTGTTTCCTCGTGAGAGATGTGCCACGCACCAGGTCATGCCACAGGGTTGCATGCTTCTGGTCCCATCCATCAGATGCAGCATGTCAGGTCGGGAGGGCATCACAAAGTCAATTTTCTGCCCCCAAAACCCAAATGTAGGAGGGAGATTGTAGCACAAGAAATGATTACAGTGAACATAGCCATCAGAACACAGACCAGTCTAACCCATGTCACTTCTCCAACAGTGGCCAAGAGGGCACGTCTAGGAAAGAGTCTACGCTTAAGGAATCAATTAGTGATACTTCTCCAGCTTCCAGCCATTTTCAGCACAGGGGCTTCCCAAGACAGATGTGGTTCCTGTGCAGTTAGCAACCCTAAGTGGATTTCTCTTGCATGAACTTGTTTGCTGTTCCCTGGAGCCCCTGTCAATATTTTAGCATCTGCATCCACACTTGGTCAAGGGGCTCTGGCTGTCCCACAGGCAACAACCTGTCATGGGAAGGCACACCTCCTTTTGTTCTCTCTGAGGTTCTCCTAGCTTCCTCAGATGCCTCCTACTTGTAGCAGAAAAGAGTGAAAAGCCGGTTCCAGTCCATCCTGGCAATGCCAATATTTTATAAACATTTAAGGAGCAGCGTGGCATGGCACACACAGCACTCATGAGGTTTATGGTTCAAGCTCTTCCTTCTCCTAATAAGTCTTCCAAAGTAGATGTCCTAAAATGCCCATGTAACAGAGCTAGAAGACATAATTGTCCTGACACTGAGAAAAACATTTGTAAGCCTAATCCTAATTGCTCCTTGACCTCTGTCATATTTTGTCATGGGAAGGCTTGCTGGTTTAGAGTTTCCTCAGGTAAAAGCATGCCAAATTTCTGGTGAATTAATGTCAACTCATGTTAAGGCCTTCCCAAAGGAACTTGTCCATTGCCAGCAATAAATCTCAAATAATCGAAGAATTCAGGCAAAATCCTAGTGCATCTACCCCTGAGAAACCAGGCTGCTTGCAATCGTTTCAAACAGAAACCTCCTAAATTGCCCAGGCAGTTTTGAAGCAAACTTTGGCCTTGACACTCAAATATCAGGCATAGCTGGTGACTGGGTAGAGGACCATGGATTTAAACACATGAAAACCCTCCAGGCTGCAAATCAGTATAAATCCAAAGCAAAATGATTCCCCACAGAGATCTGCAGCAGTCAGTGCATGATAAGTGACACTCCATCACTTTTTCCACACAAGTTGGTATGAGTTGTGGGACACCTCACAAATGAGACTCTGAGAGCATCACAGAATCACAGGATGGTAGGGGTTGGAAGAAATCTCTGTGGATTACCTAGTCCAACCCCTCTGCCGAAGCAGGGTCACCTAGAGCAGGTTGAACAGGACCACATTCAGGCGGGTCTTGAATATCTCCAGAGAAGGAGAACACACAACCCCTCTGGGCAACTTGTTCCAGGGCTCCATCACCCTCAGAGGGAAGAAGTTCTTCCTCATGTTCAGCTGGAACTTCCCATGCTTCAATTTGTGCCCGTTGCCCCTTGTCCTGTCGCTGGGCACCTCTGAAAAGAGTCTGGCCCCGTCCTCTTGACACCCACCCTTAAGATATTTGTAGGCATTTATAAGGTCCCCTCGCAGCCTTCTCTTCTTCAGGCTGAACAAGCCCAGCTCCCTCAGTCTTTCCTTGTAGCAGAGATGCTCCAGTCCCCTCATCATACTCGTGGCCCTTTGATATCACAAGTTCTTAGCTCTGTAACATTATATCTGTAGGAGTAAAAAAAAAAAATTGATGCAGGAAAAAGTCAGTCCAGAAATCTTTCTATACACACCAGAAATGATACATAAAAATACAGTTCTTTTTTTCCAAGCAAGGCAAGAAATCTTCCGAGAGCCAGTTGCTGGAAATTGAGAGAGCATGCCAGAGGAATGCTGTCTTTCTAATTCAGACCTGGTCTTAAGCAAAAGTTTTGGACTCACTAAGTGGCTGCAGGGTCCAGTTCTCATGCTGCTGTCTCAAGTCCTGCTTAACAGAAGTATCTTGATTCCCAGAGCTGAATTCACACTTGGCCTGTTCTTCTGTGACAAAATTCAGCTATAAAATCAAGGTGTCCAGATGCTGGCTTGGAGATGTTTTGAAACCTTGCCTGTAAAAGTCTTCTGGAAAGTGACTTACTGGGGGAAAAAATGATGACCCTGCAAAATCACTGAAATTTAAATATTACAGGATCATTACACGATGATACAAGCTCCCAGTGAATTGTGATGTTAACTCTTAGGTCTGATTCGAGCCCACAGTTTTGCACTGCCTGTTCACAGCCACAGGAATTGTCCCAGCCATAATGGCAAAGATTTAAAATGCAAATTAAAGTGTCTATTAAGCTTATCCAGCATTATCCTGATTAGCGATAAGCATTTTCAAGGAGACTTATACATCCAAAAGTTTAAACCAACCACTGTTAGAAAGCAGGAGGGAATCAAACACCAGGAGAGCACATCTGCAGATGAACGCTGAGATGGTCCTGGAAGGATGCCCACGCGAAGAGCTCACAGGCGTGCAAATCAGGGTGCACAGGCAACAGCAGATCTTTGGTGTCTCTGCTGCATTCGTTTTGTCTTCCATAGGTTTGTTGGGAGGAAACTTGTTTCTTCTTAGCTTTCTGTCTCCTTCTAAAATGGCATATTTCATCTCTGGGTCTTTCTTGGGAAATATTGTGCTGCTCCCAGGGGCTTTCACTGGCCAATATCCAAGTTACCTGTTGTCCTGCCTTTATCCCCTGCCCTCTCATATGTTTTCGAAGACTACAGAGAGCCTGTTGCAAGGAAATCCTAGTCTTCCTGATTTTTGGAGAGCAACTAGTCTCAAGGTCACTGTTGTCTACAAATCTCAGATATCATCATATTAGCACCACTATTCAGGCATTCCAAACCAAATCTAAACAGGCGAGCTCATCAATTTAGCTGTCTCACAGCTAAACCTCACCATTATGCGTGGCTTCCTGTCCTTACTGATTACAGTACAGTAGATTCATTATTATTATTTTTCATTTGGTTATATACAGCTGCATGGTGTCTTTTAATTGCCTTTTTTTCCAGTTGAGCCGCCAAGGGATGTAAGCAAATTATATGGCTTAACAATTTTGCCTGCTGCAAACAGACTTGTGTGGCCAGCGTACCAAAGACACTGTGAAAACATTACCTTTTACTGGAAGTGTAAACTCAATAAACCCCCAGGAGAGCAATAAAAATGCAGTAGCCAGCAGATTTAACAAGGGCATGCTCAGTGCGCAGTGTAATCTTATTATGTGCTTAATGCCCAGTGGAATTACAGGAATTTGATTTAGCAACATCAGATTTCAGTTTCTCAAATTATACTGACTGCTTGTAAATTAAGGCTACGATTTGGGATAATGGCTTTTCATTTGCATTGGAAAAGCCCATATATTATATTTATTCTCACTACACTATTTGTATTTTTGAAGTGTCACGGTGCATTGCCTTTGGGACTTAAACTGGGGTGATGGAGAGCTTTCCTTTGCATCAACGACACTCATGTTACTTCCCCATTAAATCCGGGTAAACGTTCTACCCTGGTGATCTTTATATGCTTGAAAGATCTATTTTATGGTTTCCCAAACCTGACTGAACACAGTGAAAGATGACTGAGTTTCTGGTGAAGGATTCTCCATCAGTCTGAGCTGGGATAGCATCGTTGGAAAGCCAGTGGTCTGCAGATGTGCAGTGAAGAAATCAGTGCAACAGTGTCCTTACAACCATACCAACATACTCCGAAGAGTTTTCTCTTCACGTGACCCTTTTTTTGGGCTCTGCCACTGCAGTGTATAAATAAACTGGAGAGAATGAGGCAGTGAGTGATTAATTACCTCTGGGAAGAGGAGTCCTGATGTCAGCAGGGCCACCACTGAACTAGCAGGCAACAGTAATGCTTGCGGGACTGTGAAGCGGCTCAATGAATGGCTATTGAACTGCATGAGGGCGTTCTAAGCACTTGAGCTTTGGGAAAAATCATTTCACCTTGAGAGAAATGAAAGAAATAATTAAATCTAGTGGAATGAGCAAAGGGCACAGGCACACCTCTGAAAGAAGACAGGAAATACCTTTGCTGCTGACTTTGGCTTCCATGTCTAAGACATCTGTATAATCTTAAATAACCCTCTCTGTGCAAACTACAGCGTACAGTAGCATTGCCTGATTTACTGAGGATCACTCTGACCAGCTCATACAACAGTAATTCCCCAGAATATTGGCATATCCTGGGCTGGAAAACCTTTACTGCTCCAAAGTCATTAATAGATCATAATGAGTTGATTAAAAATTAACAAGGTAACAATTCAATTAAGTGTTGTACCATTGGGCAATAAATGCAGCTGCAATTGGCAAGCACATCAACAGACTGCTGAGCAAGAAACACTTCTGTTTACCTCCTGCACGACATGAGAATCCAATGGCTCTCACCCAAGGCTGGGGGGTAAAAAGTGTCATTAAAGTATTTTGTGACGGCCATGCATATCTACTGTGAAACACAAATATCATCCTTGTTTTGATGAAGTAAAACTGAACAAGCAAGCCCTTTAGCCTGTCATCAAGGCATTAGATGGTAGGTCAGCTGTAGATAACTCGCAGACAGCTACAGAATTTCCTGGACTCCAGACTCATTTGGAAATTTAACTCATTCCTTAACAATATCATGTAAAATGACAATAAAGTCCTCTAGCATTTTCCCAGGCTTCGACTCATATTTGCCAAGGGAACAAATAAACACAATTGAACGCTATCCCAGTAGCTGATGTGGCAAGGCTGCTGCCCAGGGCTTTCCTGCAGTGCTGGGATCCTTCTCCTGAAGTGAGGAAGAGGTATGGACACGATTTCTGCAGCCCTGACCTCCTCCACGGTCACTGTGGGTTGTCTCTGCTGGTGGTTAAGAATTGCCCCAGTGCCATCACATAGTCCGTGTTGGGATCAGCCCATGCTACCCTCCCCACCTCCAAGGTCCCACAGAGGCGGGAGTCCTCCTCTGTCTGTGTGGCCACAAAAAGGGTTCCCCATGGCTATGCAGAGCCCTAGTGTCCCCATAAAGCCCTGGAGGGCCTAAGCAAGCATCTTCAGAGAAATATCTGCTCTGGAGCCAGTCTTTCAAAGCACAGAAGGGTTCACCCAGGATCAGCAAGAGAGAAACCCAAAATGCCACATCATGCTCAGCACTTCATGGCAGCTGAAATCAGGGAGATCCCTTATAGCCCTTTTTCCATTTCTCCAGCCCCGGTTCCCAGAAAGATTGTGTTCAGAGCATGTTTCTGGTACTATTTTGCACGCACTTTTAATCTACCCCATCTGCACTTCAGGAGATGCAGTTTAGGTGCCTTTCCCAACGTAATGCCTGACAGATCTACGTGTGTCGGTTCTGCACAACCACGCTGCCCTGTGCTGTTAACATTCATTAAGATGCTTTAACAGTCAAATAAATGATGTGCCAGACACATAGTTTAATCTCAGAGTGTAACGAAACAGAGGACAATGACCTTAACTGCAGCCTTGGAATAAATATCACCATAAATACCACTAAGCAGGTATCACACAAAAACACCCGCCCTTGACATTAAAAAACATGTTCAGCCACACTGAGAGGGGAATACAACACATAATACATTACATCTTATCTGCATCTCGCTACCATTAAATGAGCATGGTTAATGCTTTAATAATCTGCCAGAGAACACTGTGGGATCTGCATCTGAGCTAACCCATGAAAGAGGAAACTGTCGTCTCATCTGTCGCCCCAGGCAAAATGAAATACTGTGGGCCGCCCTTGGCAAAGCGGGCATTTTTTGTGCAATGACATAGAGGGGGTTCAGGAAGAGCCAGTTCTGTCACTGGCAATACTTCAAAGAGTGATATCAAATTAGGGAAGGAGGACGAACCCACAGAGATGCTGATTTGTCCCCATGGAGGGAGGGTAAGGGATCCCAGGGGAAGTGAGGACGTGTTGAGGGACAGACAAAGGCCCCTTCCCGAGGATATCTCAGTGTATCTAATGGACCTCTCTGCTGCTGAGCAGGTGGCCATCGCCCAAACCCCTGTTTATACATGGACCCCGTGATGGCCACAGGTGGTTCTGGCTCCGATAGATGTGTCTATCCACTTTAAACCCACTTCTAATCTTCGGCCTTCACAGTTTTAGTGTGCAACAAGTGCCCTTCCTGATGCACCCTGTAAAGAAACTCTTCCTTGTGGTTTTGCACCTCCCTGGCACCCTCCCGGACACCTGCTGGGCTATCTTTCAGGAGGGACGGTGCGTAGGCAAGAGCTGTGCTCTACATCCTGCATGGCTTCACAGATCCCCATCACATCCCTTTCCCAACCTTTCACTGTGTGGCAATTTATAACAGATCTTATGCTTTTAACCAGTGAGATTAAATCCACCAAAAGCATTCAGAGCCTACTTGCTTACCCAGGTCCAAACCCAGAGAAGGCTGGGTGAAAAAGACACTTTGGGACAGGATGGGTTTGTTTGGATGCACACAGTGACCAGCAGGACGTTCAGCCTGTCAGAACTCACAGGACAGGTCAGAGATTAATTTTCCAGCTTTTAGTTTATCCGTCTCACCCAAGAGTTCAGTGTTTTCCCTTCTTTAAATAAATACTTTTTTTCTTGTGCTTATAATTTTTGTGTTGTAATAAAACAGCTTCAAAGATCAAAAGCTCTTGGGGGGTCTTTCGGCACCTTCAAGGAATTAATAAAAAAAGCTGGGTTAGAGGGGGGCATCCCTGCATCCAAGCAGACTTGCACGAACACATGTTTCCAACCAATGCTTTCATTCTGAAAGCAAGCAAGAAAACCTACTTGAAAGTCAGTAATTTTCTAATTTTCTTCTATGGGACAAAAAAGCCTCTAATGAGGAATTTTTTTGAAAGATTTGGGAAGTCAAATCCAGAGCCAAAGTCCAGGTACGATGCTTTCCTCGTTTGTATTTGCACCTGCTAGCAATCAAACTGGAATTTACTGGTATCTAAGGCTTCCTGATCCCAGCCAATTTGCTGCAAAAGAAATTCCAGATGTAGGCACTAAACTGATTCTTTAACTGTACCTGTTGGCAGCAAGTTTTGAGGACCGTTTCTGTTGATTTGCCCATTGCTAAGGGTGCTGGTCCTGCAAAGTAAATCAGCAAAAGCCAGCAGAAACCAGTTGTAAGACTGAGCTGTAGAGAAAAAAGAAAAAAAAATCAGAGTCCCTTTAGGAAAAAACGCTGGTGCCATTGAAATCCACATCAAAACTTCCAGTGAGTTTAATAAGGGCATGTTTAGGCCTCACGCCTAGTTCTGCTGGCAGAGAAGCATTATCAGTAAAATGCTAAAGGCCCTCAGCAGGGCCTGATTTCTGCAAAAAATGAATATGTAGGGGTCCCCTTTCTAGCTCTGATTTTGGGGTTTGGGTACTGCAACATATGATCCCAATCTAAACTGAGAATGAGAAATCTAAAAGTACAAAAGACGTTTTGCACCCTGTTTAGAAAGAAGCTGGCATGTCTGAAGCAGAGATTTAGATTGAGTCGTGCTTGCCCAGAGGAGTTTTCTTCGTTTTACAAGCCCCGGCAGATTTTCCGCTGGGACAGACTCACTTTCTGCATGAACCTTGGCCAACGCGGGAAGCCACAGCCCCGCTCGTGTTTCTGTCACCAGCACAGAGAAGAGCCGGTCCCCATTCAGCTTTGGCTCCCATGGGATGCATTTCAGCGTGTTTAGGCTAGATTTTATGCCCTCCCCCATCATTCCTTCACCTCCTTGTTCATCATTTAGGAACCTGGCCCCTCGCACTCTCGGCTTTCCCCTGTGTCCAGGGACTGAACAGCCAGGCTGGACATGTGTGGCATCACTGGTAGCGGCTGAGGGCTGATGCGGGAGGTGCAGCATGTGCTGCAGGATGTTAGAAGATGGAAGAGGACTGCTGTCCCCAGCCATGTCTCCCAGACACCCTCCACTGGGAAGAGCCGGCAAGCCACTCCGGCAGCCAAGCCGCCCCTGTGTTATCTCTGAAAAAGGCTCCGGCGTCACGGTGGGGCGAAACAGGGAAAACAAACCACCCACATGCCCTGTCTCCAGAGGGATTAAATGTGAAGTTTAGATTAAATAAACCATGTAATGAAATATCTTGCACTCCCATTAACAGAAATCATAGATGCTATCAGGAAGGACGAAGTACGGGGTCACGTTTCCCCCCCAGCATCGTCCCTGTCTTTCACACCCACCCTTGTGCACCACGCACACTCACATGTACACAAAAACACAACCTCTCTCCTCCTGGCACTCTCTTCTGTGAATTTATAGGTGGGATGTTCTCCCCAGGTGACAACCCTCCACACCACAGCAGTGTTGGGGCCAGTGAAGAAAACGGTCCAGTCTGTTTGGGATTGCCAGGGCTTCAAAAAATAATCCAGGGCTGAGCATTTTATAAGAGATTTAAAAGTTAAAATCCAGATGAGAACAGGTCGTTCACACTGGCAGACAGTTCTGAAAGCTACTGTTCCCCCCGAGCATCTCCACTGCCCTCTGCAAGCCCCTGCTGCACCCGCTTCATCCCATTCCTCTGCTTTACCAGCCTTCACCTTCCCCTCAGAGCCACACTCTCCAAGAAGCTTTGCATTCCTAAGCCTTATTGATTGTTTTATCAGAGCAAAGCTTGAACTACACTTTTAATGTAGAGAAAACTAGGCAGAAGTGAGGTTAGAACACTGAGGTCTGCAGACCTCCCTCTCCACCATGCCTGATGTTCGTAGCCTTGCAGGGTGTCCCAGCTCCCACTGTGCCTCACTCCACCTGGGCAGCAAAAAGCGGCCCACACCTGCACTGGGAACAAGCAGAATTAAACAAATGCCATCTGCCACCACCAACATCAGACAGAGCACTGAGAAAATGCGCGTTGCACTGCAAACACTGATAGAGTCAGTGAAATGTCAGGAGGGTTAGCAAGACGACACCATCTTCGCAAGCTCTCATCTTGTTATGGCAGTGCCAGGAAGTTGAAAAGCTTTAACTGGGGTGGGAGAGCTGCAGTTCCCCATAAATAAGTCTTTCTAGACATGCAGATTTTCTGTATTTTAACTTTTGGAGCTGCAATTCCCAGTGATGGTCATTGGCTTTAGGCAATGGTGTTTTTAGGGAGAAAATCTGAATGAAGCTCAGTTCGTCAAGTCTGTGAATGAGCTAGGGGTCAAAACTCCTTATTTAGCCTATGACAGAAATTGGTAAAATTGTACACTTCCACAGAAGAGTGGGAGGATTAAAATGGCAACCTCAGCTGTCATTTCCTAACTTCTAAGCATTTGGAGAAACTGCAACCTCTGTCTTGTCAGTTTTACAAGTACAACAGGCGCAGAACTTGGATGGATGAGGTATGACTTCAAGAGCAGCTCAGACATCTAGTAACCAACCAGCCCTATCTCCCCCAAGAAGAAAGGACCAGATCCTCCAAAAGCAAAGAAGCCCAGACAACTCATAGAAGAGCAGCAGTTTTTATTAGTGGTTGTTTATCTGGAGCTTAAGTTCCCAGCCAGATTCCCAAGTCATACCCAGATAACTCAGTTCTGCTGAAAAACAAAAAGTCTTTAAAAATTCAGAAGAAATCTTGTGTTTTACAGGAGGATGAACCCAAAGACATATTAGCAATGCCAAAGTGCAAACTTTACTCAAATTAGCACAAAATGGGAAGGGTGTCCTGGTCCCATGGACCCATGGTAGTGGAAACTTCACGGTTGTTCCTAAAGGTACTTCTGCACACAGCCCCCTGCATGGCCACGGGTCTTCTTGCAAGAGCTGGGAAGCACGAAATGTTCATCCCTCTCCCAATGAATCCACACACAGGGCATCTAGTGACCGATGTCATTCCTTCTGCCCCGCTGGCAGCTGCTGTCATGGTCATGAACCACATTGGGTAGAGCACTTTTTTCAGCTTTCAGCCCCCCAGGTCAGATCCTGAATCCCCCACTGTGGTCGCTGCTCCTATTCCCTTTAGTGGACTTTCCTGCCCAGCTGAGAAGAGAAGATGTGGTATATGCTCTGCCGTGCGCTCGCCTCTGCTGATGTTGAATCAAAGCATTTAGCAGGACTATGCTCCAGCTCAGCTAGACTTCACAGATTTCCATTTTCACCACAAACACAAACACACCCAAGTGCAAAAACGTGGTTCCCCGTGCCTGTCTCTTTCTAGCCGCCAAAGTCAGAGCGGAAGGCAAGATCCGGTGTGGCAAGCAGCTCCCTTTCATCATCCGATACTGCGTTTCCTAAGGCTTCGGCAGTGCTGTTACACATCAGTAGCAGATCTGTTCAGCTGGGGTTACAGGAAGGTGGTTGTTTTCAGGGTACAAGGCTCCTTCTGCTTTCCAGCCAAACAGCTACAACTAACAAAAACATTGCTGGTAAACCATGTGTTAGCAGCGTATTCCTGATATAATCCAACCAGATTTATTGTTGGTTGGCAGTATGAAGATTTCAGCAAGGCACAATCTGATTTTTTCAAAAGACCACATCTAATTAGCTGCATTTAAAGTAACGTTCGTTAGCCTTTTTTCCACTACAGAAACTAAACAAATGTGCATGCCAAACAAGCAGAATTGAGAATTTTCTTCCTTAATTCCCTTCTGCATCCCAGAAGCTGAGTTTTACCTTTTGTTACGAACGAGTTGACTATTTGCAGGCTGTAGCAACCCTTTTCACTTCACATCTTCCCCGAAAGCTCTCCACACAGAACTTCTCCACTATTTCCTCAGCGAGCTCTTTCCAACATTAACAAGCAAAATCAGAGCTGACGAACCCTGAATTCAACCCACGTACTCCAATAACGAGAATATGGAAGAAAAGCATCCCCTGCATCCTACCTCTCGGTACCTGTCCTGCTACATCAGGGTTAGCCCCTTGTAGGGAAGGACTATTTTGTTAATTGACCTACTTCTAATCTACAGGGATAATCCTTTTCTTGCTAGGGAGCTGTGTCTCGCCTGAGCACAGCCTCTCTCCAGCAAATCCTGCATTGCAGCTTGGTAGGAAATCTTACATCTGGGTGCTTTTGTCACTTCACAAGAAGCATCAGCTTGCAGAGATGATTTATTTAGTCACAGATAACAAACAGACACCCTGCTGCTAACATCTCTAACAATGTGTTCACCCTTCAGTAAGTTACCAAGAAAACACTTGTAGATCATCACTTCTGTCTGAATCTCCTCATTTGGTAGCTCCATCGACCTCTCTTCTAAGCAGACCCTGAGCCTTTTTAAAATGCTAATTAATCTGTAAATGACATCTTTTTTACATGAAACCACCACTTATTGTTTCTTCTTATTGTCCTATAAATAGGAGAAAGCTATGCTCCCAACAGGTGAAAAGACTTCCTAACCATGGCACCTGACAGGACTAAATGCCTCTCTCCCATCCCTTCTCCAGGCTGCATTTTGTACCAAGAAGTTGGCAGATTACCTGGACACTCAACTCCTGGGCTGAGCAGCCCCCTGGCCAGGCAAGCCCTGTCGTTGGCTGCACCGAAGGCTGAGGGGATGGCAAGATCCCTCACGGTACTAGTTTTGATGGGGGTCCCACGGGATGCAAGCATAGCAATGTAGTTGCTGTTGTTCAGATGCAATGCAGATGTCTGTAAGCGTTTGGGATGCTGATTGCTGTGACTCAGTGCAAGGTCCTCAGCCAACTGATAGCATCATAGCACAAGGAGGATAATCATTTTTGATTGCTACAACGTACTGCAACAAAAACTGTCTCAGGGCTCCTGTTCCATTTTGGCATCTGCTCCACACAGCATTACTCATCATCTACAGAGACCTCTCAGCCTATTAAGTGAGGAAGCTGAAGGCTTCGTCTTTTCTAATCACTGTACCACCAGTGCGGCTTGAGGAACGAATACTCAGCCCACCTCCCCTGTCCCCACACAGCCTGTCCTCTGCTCCTCGTGCTGAATATATTAACTCTGCCAGAAAATAAATGCATGCATTAAATTTGGCGGGGACTATAATCCAAGTCCCTAAAAGAGAAAAAGCCAAATATACATTAAACAGTAGAGACAACTGAGTGTTCTGCAGCTTGGAGGCATGTAGCGTTCCCTCATTAAAATTTAAGTATCAAATAAATTCATTAAATATGGCGACAATAGGAACTAAACCTGGTCTGTGTTTTTAAGGCATCCTAATTGAATACAGACCTGGTTTTGCACTTCCTTTGTGGTTCAGGTGGATGCTCGTTGTCCTATGAACATAACAAGGGTGCTACAAAGGCTTTTCCCCAGCCCTGCAGCCCCTGTTCAAGATCACAGCAGCTTGCTCAGTTTGAGAGCTTTCTTCCTCTTGTTGTACAATGCAGGGAGAAGAAGCAGGGGTTGTTATTGCTGCAGTGAGCTTGGGCTTTTGATAATATTAAACTGTTTAGGTTGGAAGTGAAACCTGACTTTGTCGAGAACCATATGGTGCTTAAATGATGTTGCAGCCTCGCAAGTCTGCAGGGTGGAAAACAGGCCCAGATTCCACAATATCTCCAAATTACCAAAGCTGTGAATATAATGAAGAAGGAAGAAAGCTTAAGGAAATTCTGTCTTTGGTGGCAAAGGTGTAACTGGGCACAGGAATACCCGAGTGGGAGAGAAGAGGCTACTGAATAAGTTACAGAACATGCTTAGGTGTGGATTTAATTATGAGCAGTAAGAAAGAAGCATACCTCAAGGAGCTTGGAGCCCACAAGCCTTAAGCTGAGACACTCACCTCTCACAGGCTAGGGGGACCATCAACATCATAAATCTTCTTTGATAATTATAACGATCACCACAATTTTGAAAATCTTATATAATAATAATAATGATCAATAGCAATCACCACCAATATTTTAAAGCTTCCCTTTTATTACAACACAGCATTTTCTCGTCAGGGTTCAGTCCATGGTAGGTGACACTCCGTCCAGAGAGCACACTGCACCAGAGGGATCTCAGCTGGGATCTGTGGGACCAGCACACAAACAAGACGGTCTCTCTAGAGTGTCCACTATTTTCTGCCTCTTCAGCAGTGCTGTATGTAGTTGGTGAAAAGCTCCAACATCCTTCAGGATGAAAACTGTCCTGTAAGTGTAAAATAATACTGCTAAATCTGAGAGAAAAATATGCACTCATAGCCTGGAAGCATTCTCCACAATGGCAGGAATCATCAATCCAGACTTCCTGAGAGCCAACGAGAACCATGGGAGTGGTTTTCCCCAAAGTGCCCAAGATCATATATTACTTTTATGCCACATCAAGGACTTGTATTAAAAAAAAAAAAAATTATAACTACAAAACAACAAATCAAAAAACATAATTTTTTTTTAAAAGAGTCTTTAAAAATTCTCTTTTAATTTGTTCTATTAATCTTAGGAAATACCTTTGATGTAAGAAAGTTTCTATGACAGAACCAGGGCTGGCAGTTGAATTCATTGCCTTCCATGCTTGGATTACGGGGAAAGCCCTCAGGGGGCTGTTACCAAAGGACAGGGATGATTTCTTACGGTCCAAACCTTCGAAGAGGTGGCACAAAAATCAAGACTATTCAGATAGTCTTATTAGCATCTACATCCAGCCCCGACAACACCACCACTGAAGGAAATAGCTCAAGCCAGGTGCACCAGCTCCTGCCAAACCATCGCCTTCATTGTCCATTGCTGTAGCAAGTCACACGATGTAACCTCATGGAAAAGGTTTACCTAAAACCAGCCCAGGTATTCTGTTCTGTTAAAGAACAGTTTCAGTTCTCTGAAGGTTATAAATCATCTCCTAATGGTCAGCCGAAATTACTGTTGGTCTATTTATGTCTGCATTTTCCTTACGCCCAGTAGTTTTAATATTACCCCCTCATGCAGGTGTTCAAGCCTAGATACACTTGTGGAATGAGCACACGTCTCTCCAGCCCCTCTTTGGCAACACCAAGCTACCTTAAACCCTTCTCTGACATGGTGTAAACATGTCCCAAGAACCCCAAGTGATGGACACCCCACAGCCTCCCCGCTGTTCTGCCACACCATTTTATAATCCTTACATGAAAAGCTGTGACTAACATTCAGTCTAGATCTCCATTGCTTCAGGTTAGGCCTAATTTGCTTCCTTCCTTTTTGCAGCAATTTTTGATACTTGAAGACCTTCTTGACATTTCAGTCTTCTCTGGAACACAGGTTCCCTGACTGGTTTGCTTCACTGCTTTCTGCATTGCCCCAGGTGCAATTCTCCCATTTGAACTAGCGAATGACAAGTTTCTGTGGACCTGGCAGGAACCCTTGTCCCTCCTTAACACTGTCATCCCTTTCCTGCCCCTGGTATTTTTCCCACCATACACTCAGTCCGAATCCTGCTCCAAGCCAAGCAAACCCAGCTCTTTTCATTATTCTCTGCCCTTATGATTCCTAGAGCTCCAGCCACCCGTTTTTCACACCAGATTTCCTAATATTTCAGGACTGTATGAACTACTGATATTCACAGGCATCTCTTTTGCCCTTGTCTATCCTAACTAGCAAGCTTGGCCCTCACAATGGGAACTCACATCCCAGTACTCCCCCTTCCCTCTCTGAAGACACCCACTTCTGCCCAGAGGATACTCCAGGACTCTGTGTCAATGACATATCCCCAGCTCATGCTGTCCAAGGTGTCACAAGGTCACTGACAATTAATTAGAGCTTATTTCAAGGCCAACCCTGGAGCGACTTCCCCAGCAATTTCTTCCCATCCCAAAATTTAATTTTAGCAAAATCCACTAGTTGTCTCTCTCAGACATTTTTATAGGCACCCCCCTCCAATTCTTGTATTATTCTCCCACTGTCAACTCACCTAGTCATTTTTCAGAAGGCACTATATCAATTACTTCACTGAATCCAGCTAGGAAATGCCATAGTTCTAACCTATGTCTAGAAAAAGCCATTATTTTATCAAAGATATCAGATTCATACAATATGATCTGCCTTTGCTAGACCCAGGCTGCATTCTGTCCATTTTCCTATTTACCTCCATGCTTTATTTTTCTCCCTGAACGTTCACTTATATCCAAACAATAGGGGTCAAACTGATGGCTCTGACCCCTCCCTCTCCCCTTCTTACATACAGACCTGCCTTTCCTATTACCATCAGTCATCACCCACTTCCCCCAGTTTGATACACTCGAGAGCCACCACTGTTACTGGATGTGCAATGCAGCATTTTCCGTGCTCTGGTCTGGAGATTTTCTACCTTGTTTCTATCCCCTCACCACCAGCCTGAGTGCACTCAAGTCTGAAATTGGCTCCTCTCATGAATGTGGTAATTCCTGCACCTATAGCCTCATTATCACTTTCCCACCTGGTTTTGCCTTAATGCTCATTTCGCTGCCTTACTCACAACTGGGGCAAGTGATCTGATTTGCTTTCAGGCCACATTTAATCTTTAATATCAGCCTCAATCTTGTTACACAGAAAACTTTGCTCCCTTCCATTTAAAATGCGACTATTGAACAGAACTTTATTTGTTTAAATTTTCTTGATGAAAATACACAATCACCTCGCTGGCAATGCTTGCTTATTTTTTCCAGACCATCAGCACATGTGCTGCTTTGCTGATGAGCCTTGCCTCCAGGAAGAGAGCCAGGTAGTCTTTTCCTTCTAGACATCTCCTGGAAAAGGACATCAGTGGAGAATGGTTTTAATTTCCAGCTCTCTGTCAAGAGCTTGAGTCAAACCACATCCACCTAGCCTTTGGGACACATTCCCTCGTTGTTGTAATCGCAGAACCACTGATTTCTATTTCCAATTTCTGCTTCCAAATCAAATTTACAACAAGAAAGCCCTGAGGAGCCCCAGGGTGAACAGCAGGTAATGAGGAGGAGTTAAAAAGACAAATAAAAGAGCCATGGCTCAAAATGACACTTCGGGGAAAGACCTGGGAGATCCCTCAAGCATCCAAAGGAGAGATGGGCAGAGCCCATCTGTCTGCACCGCAGGCACCACCCTCGTAAAAGAGTGAGTTCCCAAAATGTATGAGATCATTACAAACAACAGCTAAGCTCTTCTGCAGGGCTTGTGCATGCTGTAAAGGGAAAAAAGTGCTTCTGCTAGCACTGGAGAGGTTTGCCAAGGAAAGGAACAACTGCTGGCGGCCTCAACTCCTGAACATGTCAAAATGAGCGTTCAGATCTTGTCAGAAAGACAAATTAATGTCCAGATGGTCTAAATCTGGTCCATCTGAATGAATGGAGCTGTTACTGATTGATACCAGTTAGGAATATGGCCCACTGCCTACTACTCAAGAAAGCATGAGAATTCACAGTTTTTAGGACCCAAACAATACAGGACAAATAACCTGGAAAGCCTGCTCCAGTTTCAGAGTTGTTGTATTTTTATTTCTAAATGTTTCACAAGGACACAATTTACATATTGTCCCCACTCACATTAGCAGCAGGTTTTATCACATGCAGAGCTAACACTTTACTTTGGCATCTGTAATGCTGGAGAGCAACTATCTCCTCCTGGATATTTTCAGTCTGTCTTCCAGGTCCTCTTAAAGTCAGATGGACAGAGCTGTGTCTGACAGTATACTGGGACGGAGCTCCAGACCGAGCTGACACTCACTCCCCCACAAAATCATTAAGCTTAAGCAAGAAAACAAGCAAGGCTGTTCCAAAAAAATAGCCCTAACCTAGCCGCTAGGAGCACCCATGGGGCTCTGATTGGGTCAGGGAAGTCTTCAGAGACTTTGATTGTCACTTGAGATTTCATACAAAATAACAGTATAAAGGTACGCACATGACTTGCACTGCCAGCACCCCACGGTCAACTAAATGGCTCTGCCTTGCTCAGGTCGGTCATCTGGAAGTCTAAGGATCAGAGCCATCCAGTTACCTGGGTGCTCACAGGAGGCTGACCCACCTTGGTGAGATGGACTTGGGTTCACAAGTGACTCCATGCTTAGTCCACCCTCTCCCCTTCATGCGACCCAATTCTTCTTGCCTTATGCATCTGAACCCTTTCCCACACATGGGAAATTATTTCTCTTGCAAAAGTCAAAATCAAAGCAGCAGCATCTCTGAAATCATACAGAAAGCATCAAAGTGAGGACCTATAATCCCAATCAGCCTCACTGGGAGTGACACTGCACAGCACGAAAATCATCAGAGGAAAAGGCAAAGCTATGTCTCTGGCTTCTGAAGTCATCCATGTGCTGTGAAAAAAGTGGATGAATTTCACACCAAAACCACAAAAGCCAAACCTCCATGCTTCATGCAGGAGAACACTCCCAGCAGAGCCTCCTACCCAGCATCTTCAGACCACCCCGCTCCCCTGCCAGCTGAAGCATCCCCGATAACAGCAGCCAGAAGAGTTTTTAGCAGCCTCTTTCCCTGTTTCCCCACTGTTCCTAAAGACTTGCAAATGCTGCAGAAATTCCCAATATTTCAATCTGACCACAAACCTTCACTAAAGAGACCCTCTCTTCGTTTATTATGGGTCGATTCTATGAAATGGATGCAATGCTAGTCTACTAATGAATATCTGGCAGGAATGAAAGGAGAGTGACTTCTAACGTTCCTGCCTCCCTGGCTGGTCAGTTCATTCACTCCTCTATGCATCAATCAAAACTGAGCTGCAGAAATCGCGGCTAGCATTTGATCAAAAGTTGCACCAAGCCGAGACCTTGATTTGGATGGCAGGGGAAGGGCTGCTTCTGCAGGAAGGAGACGTTGAGAGGGTAAAAGAGTGGCCCTCCGAAAATCTTTGCTCCCAGTTGTACTCGGCTGAACGTCTGGCAAATGTGGAACTTCCACTGGCTAGTTTCACATAATACAGCTTTTAAGCTAGCAGAACAAAAAGTAGATGGGAGTGAGGAGCGTTAAACAGCAGCTATTAAAAGAAAAATAATCTTGCCTTTCATATCTTTTTTAATTTTTTCCTACTGCTTTTTTTTTTCCCCTTCCATTGTTTTGGTAGGTGAATTTGATGTGCTAAATCCGTCCTTGGTGGTACTCTACCAAAGCAGCATTTATATGTCAGGAGAAGAGCCAGTTTAGACAGGAAAATCCGAGTTACAAGCCACAATGATGTTCCATATTTTTCTGTGTTAACCTCAGTGTATTAGGTGAATAGTTGCTTAGTAAAATGAGAGAGCCTAAATAAGTATTTGCCTTATGGAAATCAGAATGATTTCTCTAAATTACACTTCTTGTATGCAGTGAAAAGGCATCTTTTGTCTGCATGATAAAGCAGCATCAGAACAGCATCTTCAGAACCAATTTTATGCAAAACCCCCATTGCAGCTGATTGGGGTAGTGATAGGTGGGTACACTATTTTGATTTCACCTCGGCTCAAATTTTACTTTAAGGCCCTGATCTTTTTAATATGTCACAATATTCAGATAAACATATCTCTGCTTCTTATGGGTACTTGTGAGACTGATTAATCAAAAATAAATAGTGTGCATTAGGACTGAACTAAGCTCATTTCAGAAGGAAATAGCTTCCAAAGTGTTAGAGGACCTGGTCAGGGAATATAAACAGCAGCATGTGGGCGGGGAAGAAGTCAAAGCACTAAGAATTAACTACAAATATGCCACTAGCAACGCAGTTGTGATGGCACTTCCACATGTCAGAAGTTGCTCCTTGCATAATTTCAAATAACAGATACATCCATAAAACATCTGATTGAGTTAGAGTTGGTTAAAAGAATACTGTACTTACTGGAAAGTCTAAGGTGAAATCTACACCAGGAGAGAAGTACTGTACACCGGAAGTCACATTAAAATATTGTACAGTATTTCAGGTACAACGCTTCTCGTTCATTAGCCTATGTTAAAGTGTCAGTGCTATATTTTTGTAGTGCAACGATTATTTCACTAATAGAGGATCCATTTCCAAATCTCATCACACACTGAAATTCTGATCGTTTCAACTTACAAACTCAGAAAAACCGAAACGAAGGGCTGGATCCTGCACGGTGCTTTCTTCCCTCCGAGCATGCCGTTGGGTGGATTGTTTTCTTTACACTCCCTCTGTGCTCCCTCTCTTTGGGCCTCCACCACCATAAGGGCAATATCACGTCTCTTGGCTTGCAGGGTGCTATTTCTGGAAAGACCGTCTTGTAGAAAGCCATGGCATGGAAGCTATGATTCATATATTTCACAGGAGCAGAAGTGTTAGTGAATGTGGGCAGGTGGCGGGGTGGCACTATGAGAGTGAGGTGGCATGACAGATGTCAGCAGCCAGGAAAGTGCGCTCCAGAGGTGCAAGACTCGAAGAGTTACAGACTCCTGGGGAGTTATATCCACTTACATCAGACCTGGGAAACTGGGCATCGTAAGCACACTGTCATCTGATGTTTTGCCTGCCATTTTTGCAGCTTATGTCACAAGAAACTGCTGTGTCTCTGCCGTCTTCCCTGTCTGAAACTTCTCCGTTCTTGGCTTCTCTTTGCCTGTGAGCTCTGCCTTCACCACCTCTCTCACTCCTTCCTATGCCACTGCTCAGGCAGGACCAAGACATGATGCCATTTCCTCTGCAGCCTTTCCCCTCTCCAGCCTTTGCCTTCCCTTGTGCTGCCCCTCACGCCGGGCACTATTTCTTCTCCCTCTTGCCAACAAGATCACCTTCTTGCATTCAGCTCCTTCCCCAGCTCCATTGCTTTCTCTCCCTCCATCTCCAGTCATTTTTAACTGGTTTGGTGTAAAGATGCTTAACTAAGGCAGTCACAACACAACAGCAGCAAGAAAGACTTCGCAACACTGCATGGTCCAAGGCATTTCAAATCTGAAATATTTTCTTAGGTGACTGACAAACTTCTCAGCAGACCTTGCCCAGCCCTTGTGTTGCAAATTGTTGAGGTTCGTAATGAATCACAGCTTCCACTAAAGCCGGAACATGGCCCAGCTTCAGAAAGGTGTTGGACCAGCTCCACAGCTGCTTTCCAAAGCATCCATCTTCACCTAACTTTTTTGCTGCAAACAGGATTTTCAAACCTCTTTTTCAAACTGCTCTAGAAGGACCCTCTTATTCTGAGGAACAGTCTTAATAGGGAACTTTTCTTATATGGTGGGAAGAATGGATGCTCCTCTGTGGGCCAGGGGAGGGAAAATATCTCCTCTGACAGCAATAACCCCACCCCCATCCTGTTCAAGGCTCATGACCACACAAGGAGACGGAGCCCAGAGGCGTAAGAAGGGGAGCCTGACAGAAATTCAGTGGCATGAAGAGGGTTAATAAACCTACAAGAAAAACCTAGCACAGGAGAGGGAGAGCAGCAACAGCCACAAAAATTTGTGAACACCTCTCTTAAAAAGAAGGACTGCCGTTATGGACCACAGTGTCCCATACAAAATGAGGTGGCAGTGAAGGATGCTGAGACCTGCTCGGTCCCTCCCTGCCGTGCCAGAACATTCACAGCCTGTCCCTGGCACTGTGCGTTTGAGAGCTCCAGTGTTTCGAGGGCCAGGACAGCAAAAGCCAGATGGACCCCGTTTTCTGGTGACCATCCACAAAACCTTCCCCTTCACACGTATGAGCCCATTCATCTCGCCGTTCTTTGCAGCGCTGGCCGTCTCTCGTATAAACACTGCGTAGTGTGTGTGGCGCGCTGCAATACTTTAAGGACATTGGAATGCACTTTATCAGCACTTTTAAACACTGCAGCTTTATGGGCAGAGTCTGAAAATGTATTTACCATTCCAGACTGTGCACAGATGTGCTTTTAATATAACATCCTGATGTTTTTCTTCTCTTCTCATGACCCCTTGCTGTCCAGGCAAGGGTGCTCGCCCTTCCTCGTGCCACCAGATGCTCCAGGAATTCTCCCTGGAGCACCAAGCACCAGAAATTTCCCTGACTTGAAGCAGCTCCTTCATGTCTTCTGCTGATGCTCTTGTATGGGTGCTGTGAAGTTTGCATTATGGGGAAACTCCTTAACCACCCGCACTTGCCACGCAGCTGTTCCCTAACCGGTGTCACCAGTATTTACATCTCTCCAAAGACCTTCCTCCTGTGCACCAACCACGTGTATAGAGCTGTTGATTGCTCAGTGTGTGCATAGCAGGTCATGCACATTGTGAAGGACAGACGGATGACCTGTGGCTCTTCCGGGCTCCTCTCAGGAGGCTGGAAATCAGAGATATTTGGGACTAAGGGGAAATGCCTTCCAGCTGAAGGAGCATAGAAACCACTCCTGTGGTGCTGAAGCCACCATGTGCTTTGAGGCAGAGCCTTCAGGGAGGCTCTCCTTATCTCAGGAGCACATTTGGCCCCAGCCTCAGCCCTGCAGTAGTGAAAGATGAACAATGAAACATTCATCTTAGCTCTGCTGGTTGTAGTGGGCCAAGGGAAAGAAAACTTTCCCAGCTGAAGCGAAAAAGGAAAAGACTCTGAAGGGCAAAAAAACATGGGGAAGCAGGAAGGAAGAATAACTTACAGAAAAGACTTCTCTCGGGAAAAGTTAAACCCATTTTCTCTAAACCAAGTTGCTGCTTTTACAACTCCATTTGACAGAAGCCCTTTCCCAGCTATATTCTCCCACACTTGTGACGTCTCTCTTTGATATTTACTGTTTACATAGAGCCTCACAGGTGTTATGCCAGGAGAGCTGCCAGGCCCAGCAAAGGCAGAAAAGCAAAGGGAAAACCCTGATCCCTCTCCAGTGCCAGCTCTCAGTGACTCACAGTGAGCTGCTTGCAGAGAAGCAGTCATTACCAACCAGGATCTTCTGCAACACACAGAAAAGCATCACCTCATCCAGAGGTTGACATCTTACGCTAGTCTTAGCTACGAGGTTACCCTCCCCATTTCTAGAGCAGGGCTCACACACACCCCCACCGATGTTGCAGCTGGTGCCCTGAGAGCTCAGCACTAGCTTAGGGGTGCAGCCGCAGCTGAGTTGCTAATGGCGTGATGAGGTCCACCACGGTCACTGTAGCTGATCACAAGCAGCACAGCACAAGGCAACGCATAAAACCCACAAGGTCAACAAATGACAAGAATGTAAAATAAACTCAGCAGGGATTGGCTCAACAGGAGCATGATTTGTTCCTATATGAAGATCCACCTGAGACCCTGTACGCCATTTAATCCCTGGAGCTGGGGCCAGCTCCCATTTATGTCAAGTGAAGATTTTCCATTTACTTTAATGGATCTGGAACAGGCCCAAGTAGAGCTGTATAACAAGCAACGGTTTTATTCAACAAGACAAATAGCCTTCTCCCTGATTCCCTCCTACTCCTCTGCACCAGCTGTAGGTCAGAATCTGTCACTCCTGCTTTTCAAGCTGAGTGTTCTCCTGAGGAGCTGGGTGCTTGAAACAAACAAACCAAACAACCAAAGTGTCTTTTTCAAAGGGGAAAGAGATTTGTCTGATTGCCAAGGGCAACAGCTTCAGATGATGAGCTGGACTTTGCCTGACTCAAACATCCACTCACTTTCTGAAGAATGGCATGTTGATTTTATACCCCTCTTAGTTTCTAAACTGGGAGTTTCATACCTCTTGGCTACATTTTCCTTTAAAAACATTTCTTATCTTGGAGCAGTAGCAGGAGCCCAGACAAATACACAAGTTGAAAAGACAACAGAAACATTTTATGCCAAGCAAGGATGGATGTAAGTGAACCTGGCTCTAATAACCATGGAAACAGAACACGCATCATACAAAAATGATTCATATTGTTTTGAGGGCTGCTCTGGAAGGCAATATCTTACTGCCTTGGTGGCAACACAGCAAAACACTGCAACAAGAAAGCCAGGAAAGATGGGTCACAGAAGGAGCACAACTTGCTCTTATTCTTCCTAGAACTCAGCTCAGACTCCAGATGCTAGGAGCTTGTGGTAGTGAGCATCACCCTCTGCATGCTGGGGAAGGGAGGAGGACAGTGGAGCCAGCTACCAGCCAGCACCTCTCCGGGTCTCAGCTACAAGCTTCCCCCAGCTCGCCATGCCAGTTTATCCCACCAGTAATCCTTAGCCTGACACTGTGTCAAGGGTCTCCAGCCTGCAAGCTTTGGCCAAAAGATAATATAAGAAATACACATTACAACATGCCCAGGTCACTTTCTGCGAGGTTGTCACAGCAGCGGGCAGCCCGGCAGCCCCCGAGTCTGCTCCCCCTTATGCTGTGCACTTGGAGGACCTCCTCCGCTCTCCCCTCTTCTCATGCTGACTCCCCATCAAACAAACAAACAAAAACCACACGTACCCCTCCCGGCACACTGTAAAACGCCTGAAACACAGTGACAGCATTTAATCCTCCTGGCAGCACATTACAGCGGCTTTCAAACTCCAAACAAGCTATACACCACCACAACCTTACTTGTGAAATTATTTATCATGGGTTGGTTTATAGAGTCTTTTATAAGCTTCATATTGGCTAATAATGGCCTGGAGGTCTTACGTCCTCTGGCTTGACGGATTCCATGTTTATGAGACTGGGATCTTGGCTCCTGGAGGAGATTTGCAGTCTGGAGCCACGCTGTCTGCCTGACCATATGCAATGAGTATCATGTATGCAGCGCAGCGCTGGGTGAGTCCTGCACCTCAAACGCAGGGCTAGGCTGGGTGCTGGGTGCCTACATCCCACGAGAAGGCTTGTTCTCTCACGTCCCGTTGGGAGTCGAGTACTTGTCACCAGGCATAAAAGAGATGTGCTCGTGTCCGACAGTGGCCCCCAAATTAAGTGGAGGCTGGCAGGGCTTTCTGGAGCAGTGATTTCTTGGCTGTGGTACATCAGCCCTGGGTAATAGCCACGCCTTTGGAAATTATTGGAGACTTTAGGAGTTTTCCAGTTGCTATTCACCTCAGATTCCCACGTTAGGTGGGATCCCAGCCCAGGGAGCACCTCTTCTCTCCATCGCCCATGGGAGCGTACGGGTACCAGATCCTTCCTTCAAATCCCCTAAGAGGCGCAGAGAAAGCCAGGCCTAAGAAAACGCACAGTTTGTTTGTTGTAGCAGTCTGTCCACAACAGATATTAACAGGTGGGAAGCAGTGAAGAATAAAAATGTTGTTGATGGGTACACAAGCTGGTAGCTTTTCACTCGATGACCTAAAATATAGGTATGTTTATGACATTAGAGTCAATACACTGGGATTTGGGGCTTATAAAATAATACTCAACTACAAAATACACAGTAGGTGTAAGATTAAAAGTCCAGAGATCCAGGTAATAGCTTCGTTAGGGGGTTTCTGAGTGCATGTGTTTGTATAAGCTTATATAGAAATGTAAAACAAACACAGTGTGGAAGACAAGAAAGCTTTTCTACAATTTCATTTTTTACTGACTGTAACAGGGAAGAGCCATAAGGGAAAAGGTAAAAGCTTTTGTTTTCGAAAATGACTGCTAGCTTTTGAGAGATGTAACTGGCAGGCACCAGCCAAGTGTTAAGTGTATTAAAAGAACCTCCTGTTTCCAACTAAATCATCAAAATAAAAAAAAATTAAAAAAGCAAAGAGGCACCCAGAAGAGGGCCATTTTTTTCTCTCTCTCTTTTTTCTTTCTTTTTTTTTCCTATGGTGAGCTTTCTCTAGGTAGCAATGAGAAGAGACTAAATTCTTTCTCTCAGTTCAGCATCAAGAAAAATCTGCAATGGGGAATTGTCAGCCACCAACACCCACCACAGTTACTACCTGAACACAGGGATTTCTTTTCTTGCTCCGAGGTGAGGGAAGGAGACAGCATCCAGGGCTCCAGGACTTGATCCAAGGAGCTGCAATCAGCCGGCCAGCACTGTATTAAACAGCAAGAGGCAAACGGATGCAAAGACAAGCATGTCATGGCACAAGCATGGGCAACTGAGCTCAGCCATGGCTCGAGAACCAGCAAAGTCTGCTGATCTGTACAAAGTCTGCAGTGTCAGCTCTGGTGGCCCAGAAAATCTGTTTTAGTCTCAAAAGGGAGGGAGCAGTCACGGGTCTGTTTCTGGTGTCTGCTCTGCACGAGCACCACAACACAGGGGAAAACCAGCCTATAACATGACCATGTCTCATGGTCATGTCTCATGGTCATGTCCATCAGTTTTATGTCCTTTTCATACTGCTGGAGCAACCAAGGGAGGTGGGTGTAGCAGTGCACCTTCCCTAGCTAGCTGGGCTGATGCCAAGTGCAAAGGAAAAGGAGTTTATCTGGGTTACCCACCTATGTGAGGCACCGTCCTCATTTTTGCTACCTGCCCAGCACTGGTTGCCAAGCAAAGTCGCTAACACAAGGTGGCTGCTCATAAGGTTTTGCAGTCCCACCCTGACTCTGTGCTTTTGTTACCAGCAATATCATTTCGTATTAGCTGCAGAAACCAGATGGCCCCAACATGAGGCCAGAGCACAGCAACCTCTGTTCTTTCCATTTTCAAAACTTTCCCTTGAATCCATTACTCACACAGGTCATTCTCTTGCAAGGTTAAATGAAAACCACAGCATGCTCCATACCTGCCGGATAAAATTAGATCTTTCATTGCACAGCATTCAGACACCCTTTCCTTTCTCCACAGGAAGTCACGAAATTATCACCAGGCTGCTTAAGCATGACAGCAGAGAGGATTTGGAAGGGACATTTAGGAGCAGGAGAGCACGGTATGTTTACTAGAAGCTCATTCCAGTGAGAAAAAGTAATATGGTTTAAGCTGCTGAATAAAAAGTGATGGTTCAACAATATAGCCAGCAGGTGAGACAATGACATCTTGTAGGAGACAGGAAAATGCTTGGGGACAACATCATACGGCACACAAGAGAAGATTCAGTCCAGGAGATTTAGGGACTGCTGAAATAATAGTTGAGTTTTAAATATCTTGTCTCTTGTTTCATAGCCAGAAGGCACTGAAGACTGAACTTTTATAAAGATGGGAGACCTGGGGGATGCAAAAGGCTCTCAGCTAGGTAAAACAGCTCTTCATTTTATACACTTTCTGAGTGCACAGAAGTTTCTCCAAATGCAGAGCTCTGTCGTTGCTTTCCTTCAACCACAGTGTCTAAAACTATGTCTTTCTTCTAATTCCAAGTAGAGCTCAATCCACTTTCCATTATCACAGACAGCCTTTCTCAAAGTCACAAGCTATAAAAATGTCAGTCCCATGCTCTCATTTTGGAACTGCTGGCCAAGTGCTTAAGGACAGTGTCCTGCCACTCCCCATCATGGTCCATGGGCAGAGGAAGTACCTCTTTTGTCATGCATATTTACACAAAAGTCAGTCCAGAAATAAAATCTCTGTAATACACTAGTCGTCCCTTCTGCTTTCTGGGCAGCTCTCTCAACTCTCTCCTTTAAGTGCGGATCCCCAGATAGATGCTCTTGGCTACTTTCCCTTTGCCCACGTCTTCAGTGTGAACCTTAAGTGCTAAAGTTATTTTCTTCCAAAGCTCACAATTTCATGGAGGAACACAGGAGGTCTGAGAAGCTGAAGCAGGTCATTTACTACTTATCAGCAAAAATGGGAAAGGAAACTGGAGTTGATGCTTCCAGACTTCCCAGAGCTGGACTTTGCCAGAGGCATTGCCAACTCTGACGTCCGTACATCAGTGGTACTCTGGCAACACAGCACAAACAGCTGTTTGCACATTGGGTGTATAATAAGGAGTTTAATGAATAATTTAATCAGAATCCTTAAACCAATGGCTGGAAGTAGCTAAGTGTGAGATGGTCGGGATAAAGTGATATGTTATTTGTATTTCTGCAGCGACTGCTCTGTTCCTTCTCTTGACAGACAGCCTTTGTTGGCTGCAATTATTGCACCAGTGCAAGGTATAAAACAGTCATTAGCTTGGGTGGGAGAGGGAGAGGAGGAGAAGGAAATCACCAGCCACCATGCACCGAGCAAGCCCACCAAAGCAGGATATTACCATTGCTTCCGAGCAGGCTGAATTTACAAAGGGGAATCCAAGAGCTGAAGCTCAGGCCAATGTAGACACAAGACTTCTGTTCAAATATTTAGGGCATTACCACAGTATGTTGGGGTTTTTCTCTCAATATTGGAGCCTAGTAACATACCTGGAAGCCAACAAGAACTAAACCTTAGAGTCCATCTTTTTTGCCAGCTTTCCAGGAAACATTTACTTCTGATTTCACTGTTCCAAGCTCAAGCTGTCATCAGCGTACAGCTCACCATAAAAAGAGAATAAGAGATTCTTATGCTATTATCAAAATCTTTTGGCGAATGCAGAGAATGGAAAACAGGTCTCCTAGTAGTAACACTTCAATAGCTGAATAATCTTCTTAAAGAGCCTGACTGCATCCTGGTCTCCTATTTTCACCCCCTGTAATGGGAGAATAATTTGCTCTCTAAGCCCTGTTGCATTAGTCTGAGGGCTTTGCAGAAGGGAGGGAAAGGCAGCGCTGGGGTCAGTGGCTGCAGCCTGATCTTTCTCCCAGTTACACCAGCACCATGAATGCTGGGATGAACATTTCCTTTACCAACGAGGCTACAGGACAGGAAATACCACCATGGGAACAAATTGCAACTGTGCCATGGCACATACAAAACACTTGATATCTAAGTGAAAGTCAGAGGCTCAATATTTGCTTTTATCTCAAAAGGAGGGAGGATTGCTTCCCCTGCAAGCCTCATCTCCATCAGCCACCGCTTTCATCTTCATATGCCTACAGGGACACATTTAAAGCCAAATCTATCATCTGAGGTCACATAGTGATGCAAGGCAAGGCGAGCAGACAGCAGAGGATGCACAGAGAGTGCTCTCTTCTGCTCTTTGCTGGCATGGACACTGTCAGAACCACTGATTAGCCGCAGGGTAAGGGACACTAGGATAACTGTGAAATAACAGCTGTGGTTTTTCACCCTAGCAGCCTAGGCTTCCATCCCAGATGATACAGACCACAAGGTGTGGAAAGAGGAGTAAAAATCTTCCTTGATCACTGTTTCATCCTGTCAGTTGTAGGTAAGATAAGTCTGTGTTTCTCCAGCTACAAAATGGAGACAGTGATGTCTCTCTGTGCATTTTAGTCAGAACAGAGGCAGCAGACATTTCCTACAGTCTTGCCTTGCAACTGTTACACAGAACGGCTTGCAACCCTACAGTCAGGCTGTTCTTTGACTCCCGACAGTGCTTCTCGGAAGCTGATCTGTGGGACAGAAAGACGGCTTATTTCTTGCTGAGCTCCCTGATGTAAGCTGTGATTTATCCAGAGTGCATTTACACTGCCACCACAGCCCAGGGCATGTAGAGCCTTGACCCTGAAGTGAGATGAGCAGTGGGGCTGCGGTGAGCCCTGCCATGGCCAAAATGCTGGTCTCTGAGCTGGCTAGGGAAGACCCGGGCGAGATAAGAAGAACTTCACCCTGGCACACACTGCAACAAGAGATACCACAAGGCTGGTTTTGCTCCCAGGAGCAACAATCTTCTTGCACCATCTCCTTCTTTTCGATCTCGGACCTTCACATGTTGGTGCCTGGAGCATGGGCACAGGCAGAAGACCCAGAACTACGGTCTCAAGTTGCTTCAGCACAGAGGAGGAAGCAAACACCAGCTAAACACACAAATGGATTTCAGACACAATTTCATTGTGGAGATTAAGAGCTAAGAGCAAATCAAGGGGCTGCTGGGTGAGACGTTACCATGCAACAGCAGTTCACATGCTCCTGGTCCCCTACCGATGAAAGAGAAGTAAGGCAAATTACTCTTCTGTCACACACTAAAGATATCACACTGAGACTTACTGGAGTTCACCTTCCTGAGCAGAAGAGGGATTTTTCGTAGCCTATCCTATAATAAATTGTCAGGTAAAGTGACAAAACTGAAACAGCAGTTAGAATTCAAATGCAATTCTGATTAAAATAAAAAAAATAGAGACATTTCAAAGAATGAAGACAAGTAACCATTTGACTCGGCCACCAAGGAAAGACATGAATCTCTTGGGAGTCCTCAAGTGAAGAGAAGACTTTTTCTGGTGGTGAGCAATAGCCAAACACTGGTTCCCAACATGAGCCCAGTGACCAGTGGGTAACTTCCACAGTCCCTATCAGGTCGATATTTAAACAATGTCCTTCTGTCTCTTACACAAAATAAAGAGGTAACACTCGGCCAGACCTTTCCTGGAAGTGTCTGTGGTCATTTTGTGCCATGGCCAGCTGGTGGAAGCACAGGAATGCCAGAATAATTGAGGTTGGAGGCATCTGTTCCAAGTCCCCACTCAGGGCAAACCCAGCTTAGAGCAGGTTTCTTAGGGATTTTTCTAGTTGAGTTTTTAATACCTCTAATGACTGAAATTCATGCCTGTTTTGATGTTTGATCACCCTCATGGTGAAAAAAGTTCCCTAATACTAAATCAGAATTTTCCTCGTTGAAATTAGTATCCAGAGGAAGCAACTTGGAAGCCTGAGTTAACCATCACTATTGCTGGAGATCACCTCAGTGGTCAGGAGCACCAGCACAGCTCCAGTTGGATTTGCACTCTGGTGCGGGGTGAGAGCAGGGTCTTGCAGGACGACGCCAGCATCCCTCCCGCTTCTCCCCCAGGGCTTCTCAGCCCTTTCTGCTGATCGTAGCAAGATGTTGTGTGGTCTGTGTGCAGGGAGGCTGCACTCTGCCAACACTTTGCTCTTTTCAGCTGGTTTAATTATTCTCTCATAATAACTCTTCCCCTTTTTCTATGAAGAACAGATGATCAACACGGATTACATGGCATTTCAAAAGCTGCTTTCCAGCCACCTTCCCCCACCTCCCCTCAGATCCACGGGGGCTGAGCTCGCTCGACTCACTCCAGAGTCCTAACTTCCACAATGACAATGTTGCCAATACCGATATTAAACTAAATGCTTTCCATGTTGGGGCACAAGTAACAATAGTCAATATTTTGGTGAGGCTGAATTACAGGCAGCAGTTGCAACAGCTGCCTTCAGTTTTGGCTCCAACACCCTGCTCCCCAGGGAGGTACAACACACCATTTGACGAATTCCACACTCTGTTCTTCAGTTACAGTTTATTAAAAGATGGATTAAAACATTGGCACAACAGTGGCCACAGGAATATTTTTCCAGCAACATCATCCCAGAAGGCTTTGGAGACGCAGAATTGTGTCTAAATTGGGACACCATTCATACACGGTTTGAACTGGTGTTCAGAAAGCCAGTGCTCACTGTTAAAGAGTATTTTGTTACAAAGAAAATACATCTATGACTTCTGTAGGCTCAATATTGACATACATCATTACAGATAAAGTAAAGTCTGAGAAGAACCTTTTGAGCTTTGAAATCAAAGTAGAGAGACCAGCAAGACTTGGAAAAACGCAGCTGGTAGACATCACACGTGAGCAGCAAGATCTGCACGGAGTTCACTAAGTTACTCTTCCCATGGCGCTGTCTGGATGCAGAATTTAATGCAAGTTGTGCAGGAGTTCAGAGGCCCTTCCAGGAGATGTATTTACCTGTCCTAAATTGTGAAACCTGTATCCCATTTTATGACCACCCCCCCCACCCCCCACCCCCGCCCAGGTCATGGTTTTTACAGAAAAAATGAGACTCTGTGACTATGAGCCAGGCTTTAACATTGTGGAAATATCATCATGAGCAATCATGTTAGTTCCACGCAATGCCATGACAAGTTATAATTCAGGAGGAGACAAGGAAATTGTGGGAGTTGAAGTCAACACAAGCCAAGAGGCAGCAACAAACTCTGTTTGAGCTGAAATTCTCTTTGTTCACCCTCTCACTTTTCCTGCTGATCATGCAAAATTGTTCAGGAGATTTTACCCAAACATTTTGGTTGCGAATGAAGACACAGGGCAGAGACAGAGCCTTTGGAGCTGTGGATTTGGTCTCTGCTGCAGTGGGGAAGCCCAAATTCAGCTTCCTATTTGCATGCCAAGTCAATAATCTGGCCACTATCAAAGAGGTGAGGGCACTTACCAGTCCCCCTCAGCCCAACATTTCTCTGCAGCTGAGATGCTCCATCCTTTGGAGGACTCCAACAGAGGGGTGGGAGACACCTTCCTGGACACAGCACTAGCTATCATTGGCATCGTCTTTCCATTTATAAGGGAGCCACACATCTCCAGCGCTGTGAACCATTCACCCAGAGTCAGAGACTGAAGGGTTCAACATTAACGCAAGTATATGCCAGATTTCAAATTAACTAGCCAGTGTGAAAAGGAAATTGAGCTCCTACATGCGTTTAAAATATTCCCCATGCAGCTTATCCGCTGACGCTGCTGGAGGACTGCACAGAGCCGCTGAAACATGCTGGCCATTGTGCTGTGGCCAGACCTCCTGGAGAGCATTTGTTGTTTCTTTTTTCCTTGGTACAGCTCCCAGCTTCACCCCGGAGAAAAAAAGTGCCTAGAGAGAACATTTCATGGAATTACACTGAGACATGTCAAAACTGTGGGGCTGCCGCTTGCTGGCAGGCAGCAGGCATGTGCTGTGGTCAGCCACAGAAGCTGTGGGCACTGTTATGGGTTTGTGTGTCAAGGTTTCGGTAGCGGGGGGTTATAGTGGTGTCTTCTGTGAGAAGCTGTGAGAAGCTTCCCTCATGTCTGATAAAGCCAGAGGCAGCTGGCTGTAAGACGGACCTGCTGCTGCCCAAGGCCAAGCCAGTCAGCGACAGTGGTAGCACTTCCATGATAACATATTTAATAAGGGGAAAAAACTGCGGTGAAATTGCAGTCAAGAGAGAGGAGTGAGACGATGTGAGAGAAACAACTCTGCAGACACCAAGGTCAGTGAAGAAGGAGGGGGAGGAGGTGCTTGAGACGCTGGAGCAGAGGTTCCCTTGCAGCCCGTGATGAGAACCATGGTGAGGTAGGCTGTTCCCCTGCAGTCCATGGAGGTCCACGGTGGAGCAGATATCCACCTGTAGCCCATGGAAGGGACCTCATACTGGAGGAGGTGGATGCCTGAAGGACACTGTCACCCCATGGGGAGCCTGCACTGGAGCAGGGTCCTGCCAGGACCTGCAGACCCATGGAGAGAGAAGCCCACGCCAGAGCAGGTTTGCTGGAAGGGCTTCTGACCCCATGGGGACCCACGCTGGAGCAGCCTGTTCCTGAAAGACTGCACCCCATGGGAAGGACCCACACTGGGGCAGTTCGTGAAGAGCTGCAGCCCGTGGGAAGGACTCACTTTGGAGAAATTTGTGGAGAACTGTCTCCCATGAGAGGGACCTCACACTGGAGCAGGGGCAGAGTGTGAGGAGTCCTCCCCCTGAGGAGGAAGGAGCGGCAGAGACAACGAGTGATGAACTGACCGCAAACCCCATTCCCCTTCCCCCTGCGCTGCTCAGGGGGAGGAGGGAGAGAAATGGGAGTGAAGCTGAGCCTGGGAAGAAGGGAGGGGTGGGGGGAAGGTGTTTTAAGATCTGGTTTTATTTCTCACTATCCTATTCTGATTTGATTGGTGATGAATTGAACTCCCTTTTCTCCCCAAGTTCAGTCTGTTTTGTCTGTGAGAGTGATTGGTGAGTGATCTCTCCCTGTCCTTGTCTTGACCCTCGAGCCTTTCATCATATTTCTTCTCCTCTGTCCACCTCAGGAGGGGGAGTGATAGAGCTGTTTTGGTGGGCACCTGGCATTTCTCCAGGCCAAACCAAAACAGCACTAATGAGGTGACAGCGGCAATAAGCGGGTTCACAAAGCATTGTGCATGCTGCAGGGATGGGCAGGGGAAGGGCACCCCTGGCAGACTTGTTTCAGATGTTTCTTTTCAGGACTTATCCACAAACCCCTCCGGGGCAGCCTTCACCAACCCACTCCACTATGAAGCAAGGAGTTAAGCATCATTGTGGCACCTCTTGCCCTCCCCTCTCATACTTTCCATTTTCATCACCAACATACACAGACATGTGCTAACACCCTGTTCTTTGGGGAGCTGGATTTTCCAAAGTCTGTCCTCACACCAGAGCACGTCAGAAACCACTGGCAGATGTGTGGAGGAGTGGGAGGGGAAGCTATTCTGCATTTCATCTGCCTCTGTGCTTTTGTATTTGCTATAAGGGCATGCAAGCTGGGTTCAGTCTCATTGAGATACTGCTTCTTAAAGTGAGATTAAAAATATTTTATTTATTTTTAACTATACTTTGTTCCACTTAGTCTCCCAACCCACCATGATAGCCCTGCTCCCGAATTTCTTCGGAAATCAGCTTGCACACAAAGGATCTTTATTCTGAAGCTGTGCATGTCGTGTACCAAAGCTGGGTTGAAAAAACGATGCTATCTTCAGAAGTGAGTAAATATTTTCTCCAAATAGGTACCAAGGGAGTGCTTTCTGCATTCCCTCCAAAACTAGACAGATGTGCATACAGCTGCTTCAATAGCTCAGTACCATCCCTTCACAAAAGGCAGATTTCTGAGAGCTGCTGTTGAATGCTGAAGACAAGCCAGCTTGAGCCTTTACAAGAGGTAAATGACGATAACAGCACTAACAGCTTCCACAAGACTGATCCCATCCTAAACAAGCCAACCTCGCGTCGTATCTATCTCAGCTCTGCTAACCCTGCTCCTGCCAACGGGTCAGTCCACCGGCAGGCTCGGTTTGCTGAAATAAATCTCTGCTGGAGCCCAAGCCCCCTTCTTGGGAGCAGCGTGAGGGTACAGATATCCCTCCTTCCCAAAACAACTCCTCTTTCCTACAGATGCACCCAGCCCAGACCTCCAGATGTGTCAAGCAGAGCTCCATCATATGCGCTTCCTGCGATGGGAACAAGGGATTTTCATTGCTGTATGAGGAGAGAAGAAATTTGCTTTGCTTGCAGCTTCAGCCAAATTGGGCCACACATGCAGAAGTATGGGGTTTACTTTAGCATAACTCCACTGGCTTTTGCCAGACCATAACAGATGTCCCCCATGTCTATGGCAGGCTAATTTCAAGTCGAGCCCCAAAATAGCACGGATCTCTAGCAGTCAGAAGACAAAAGTCGATTCTTCCAGTCCATTTACTATATGTTCTATTTTGGTGTGTGGCATCTTGCAGCAGAGAGGAAAAAAATCTTACATGCTGACACAGGCATTCATTATAAATATTTCAAGTCTGTCAGCCAACCCCCTTTCATCTCACCACTTAAGACAGCCTTCATCTGCACAGAGGACCTCACCCTAGAGCTAGATGTGAGTGTGGGACTGACAGTGAGAAAACACTTGCAAGTGTCCACACCTTAATGCAACCTCTTCTTGGAAACCAGAGTACTTGCTGTTTCAAGGTGCAACCGCTGAGAACTGTTGCAGGCTTTCCAAAGAAGGGGAAGCTCCAGGAAAGAGCAGTTGCAACCCACAATACAGCAGGTGGGTGAGAGCAGGCTACAGTTTCTATTGCACTGTCTGCATGTTGCTCACATCACAGCTGTATATAGTACTGGAGATCAGAGTGGTGTTCTCCTGTGGAAGATGTCCTGCCACAGTGTTCTGTTGCCCCTACCCAGCCACAGTGCTGTTTCTGTAGTCTGAATGTTTTAGAAGGTTTTTTTCTCCATTTCAGTTCCCCCTAATCTATCCACACAGGAGACCTGACCTCTGCCAGAATTTGCTTTCATATCAGAAAGCACACTGTGCCATCCCAGCCCTTCAGAAACCAGCTCTTCCCTTGTATCTGCAGCTTCCAGCGCTGACTGCACTGCAAAGAGACATAGCTGGAGAACGAAACGGTGACACGCACATCAAGGAAAGGTGAAGTCGCTGGAAGCACAGGCTTCTGAAATCAATAGCAGCAGACCCATTTTATGTGCAGAAGACTTCCTCCAGGCAGGCAGCAAGTGAACAACTGACATTTTCATTTCCCAGAACTAGCCAGCCCCAATCTTAAGCCTCAGCTTCACAAATCACTACACAGCAGCAGAGCAGAGCCCAGGAGCATCCCTTTAGCTGGCAGCGATACCGGGAAAGACGCATCCCTTTGCATTGACACATCCCTTTAGATTGACGCAAATCTCAGATCATTGCAGCTCGTGCTCACCACACACCAGAGGAGCATACATGTGCAGCTGCCACAGCTTGGCCACGGCTTAGCAAACTAGATTTTTTTCTCCATCGGCCATTCACAGGCATGCAGTTTTCAAACATAGTTGAAAATCAGAAGGGCTGTACAAAGCCAGAGGAAGCAGCCTCGGTCCAGCAGAAGCTGTCACTGGTGTCCTGCCTCTGACTCAAACAGCTGCTGAAGAGAGAAGCTTAGAAATTAAAGATTAGGTGAGTAATAAATAATTTTATAGAAGTTTACCAAATAAAGAAGATCCTTCCTCACTTAATAGCTGTTATCTTACCTCCTTGGTCATTCATAGCTTGTGTATCACTAAGTCAAATAAGTCCTTTCTCTCACATTTTACCATTTCTGTTTTAACCACTCTTAGCGTTGGCCTCCATGATAACACCTGCACAATGGACAGATATTCCCTTATGTCTGTGTTGGTGCCAAGCTCTCCGACGCAAGGAAGGGATCACTGTGTGAGGCCAGGAGAGGTGCACACCATGCAGCAGACACACATCACCACGAGCAACCTACGGTCCTTCTCCACCAGCCCCTCTCTCCCACCATTCTTCAGACCCCACCATGGGTCTCACACTTTCTAGCAGCAAGACAACCTCAATCTCCAGCCAGGCTCCCCCTCAGAGCCATTCCCCTCACATTACCAAATGTGACTCTCTCCATCAGCATTTCTGGCCACTTGCAGTCCCAGATCTCTAATGCTTCCACTAACAACCCCCTCTTTCCAAGTGCAAGAGACACTCGTGGGTTCTTTGCCACCAACAGCACCCTTCATCTTCCCGGTGGCCCTCTGGGACCACCATGCAGGCAGCCCTGTGCACTGCCAAGGACTGGGACCAGCATGAAGTCTGCTGATCATATCCCAAACACACCATGTGGGACCTGAAACCCCCTCACTCCTCCAAGCCATTGTAACACCAACCATCATCCCAAGAGAAGAAGACCCAGGGCTGTCGTGCCTTCCCCCAGAAGGGTCATTCTCGCCAAATAGGAGGTGGCACACAACATTGGGAAAAGGTGAAATGTTTTGTCTGGCAACGGGAGAGGTGTGCATGCAAGCAGGAATCCTCCACTGTGCCTGCCCCGGCACACACGGCTGCACTGATTGCAGTCAGGGCAATGAGGGAGCCAGGCTGTAATAAGTATCCTCCAATGAGACAAGGTAAATTCATGCCACAGCCTTCCAACTGAATAGCTGTAAATACAATCAGGGCTGGATTTCAGCCAAGGTCACGTTCAGCTGACAACGATTTGCTATCAGAAACGAGGCACAGTTTTGTTTTAAATGGTGGGACTGCATCCCCAGGGCTGCAGAGGATTTTCCATCAGTCATACTATTTAAACTGAGACTGGATGTCATACAAGATGATAGAAACAATGTTGGATTAGTTGATCACTTTTGGGCTATATAAACCACTACCTCAGATACTAAAGCCTCATGCCTTTAGTATCTGAGGCACAGATGGAGTTGAACTTGGCAAGGGATGTGAAAAATAACAAGAAGGGCTTCTACAGGTATGTCAGCTGGAAAAAGATGGTCAAAGAAAGCGTAGCCCCGCTCATGAGCGAGACCGGCGAACTGGCAACAGCAGATGAGGAGAAAGCTGAGGTACTCAACAACTTTTTTGCCTCAGTCTTCACTGGCAACCTCTCTCCTCACCCCTCCTGAGTTGATGAATGGCATGAAGGAGACCAGGAGGGTAAAATCCCTCCAGCTGTAAGTGAAGACCAAGTTCGGGACCTCCTGAGGAACCTAAACATACAGAAGTCCATGGGACCTGATGAGATGCATCCCAGAGTCCTGAGGGAACTGGCTGATGTCGTTGCCAAGCCACTCTCCATATTTGAAAAGTCATGGCAGTCAGGAGAAGTCCCCAGTGACTGAAGAAAGGGAAACATTGTGCCCCTTTTCAAAAAGGGTAGAAAGGAAGACCCTGGGAACTACCGACCTGTCAGCCTCACCTCTGTGCCTGGGAAGATCATGGAACTGATCCTCCTAGAAGCTATGCTAAGGCACATGGAGGCCAGGGAGGTGATTCGAGACAGCCAGCATGGCTTCACCAAGGGCAAGTCCTGCCTCGCCAACCTAGTGGCTTTCTATGATGGTGTAAC
>Ga0065711_1028451_pt1 | contig 41139 bp, 37 predicted proteins | sample Hoacrofraction12_FD_59098 | JGI IMG/M metagenome (GOLD analysis project Ga0065711, IMG submission 59098) | Hoatzin crop microbial communities from Cojedes, Venezuela - Epithelial fraction 12 v2 (version 2) | ecosystem: Host-associated > Birds > Digestive system > Esophagus > Crop | place...
CCCTGCTTCGGCAGGGGGGTTGGACTAGATGACCCACAGAGGTCCCTTCCAACCCCTACTATTCTGTGATTCTGTGATTCTGTGATTAAGAGATACAGGAATGGTTGGTGGTAAATGCGTTTGTCTGCATAACCTTGTTGATCACAGAGAGGTTTAGGTGTACCTCTTTTATCTTTCTTTTGTTCAGAAAGTCAGTTCTGATGCTGAATATACACATACTAAAATACAAAAAAAGTCGGTTTCAAGGAAGTATTATTTTCTGACTTGAATGGTGGAAAAATTGAATATCCAAGTGTATAAGCGGTTGACAGAAATGACTCTTCCTGAGAGAACAATCTGAAAATTGTACAATGAGAGTTGTAACTGAATAGGTGCTCATGAATGTGTGTCACCATCCATGCACTCACTAATGCAGGATACTTGTGAGAAAATAGTAATTGAGTATATGTTCAGATTATATCCTCAGGTAAATTTACAGATGTGCTGGTTAAGTACTGCACTGGCCATCTTAATTCTGGCACGTCCTAGCTTTTAGTTTACTAGCTCTGAAATATGAGTAAGGTAACTTCTAATATGTTTCTTTTTCTAAGTGATGATGTGTGTTTGTGAAGAATGGAAGATTGGGCAGTAATACGTTAATAATTAAAATATCAACACATATAAGTAATGAATCTTAGTTTAAGGTGATTTATGTTTGGACACAGTATTACCTCATTGTTTAAGTGTAATCTTTTCCATAAAACTGCTCTACTGAATTTTGGCAAATGTTCAGTTTTGACAATATAGTGCAGTTTGCAGGGATGAAGAACTTCTGATTTCACATATTCATGTTCCAGGAGCTTTTCAAAACCCGAAGTTACTTTGGTGCAGAACCGAGGTCTTTACTTACTGTACTCATGAATTCAAACGATTTGTTTGTCCCATTTCAGAGATGCATGTGCCAGTTAAAATATTCCCTCTTTTTAAAAGTAATGTCAGTGCAAGAAATTCTCAGTAAATACTGAACCAGTGCTCACAAGCAGGTGACAAGAAAATGACCATTAGCTTCGGTGTCATTTGCTAGACCTTAGGTAATACTCAGTCAATAGAAAATGCAAGAATTATGCTGAAGATGCTCCTGTATAACTTAAGGGTGGAATCACAAGAGAGATGAGTACCTGATTTTAAGGACCTTACAGAATAGGAAGGAATCGCAAAGAGCACTGGTTGGGTATTTCATCCCACAGAAGACTTTACTTAAGTCAATCTGCAGAGCACACGTGCTTTTCTGACTTTCTGTTGAAGAGTTGCCGGTTAGATCATGAATCATCCTAGTGCAGGAATTGATGAGATTCATACACACTGTGTTCCATCAAGTAGTCCAGTCTTGTATTATTATGCTGTGTAGCTTTATTATCTTTTTTTAAATGTTTTTGGTTTTGTGAGGTTAAGATACTTTCTTTTGGGACAGGAATTGCTGTTTTGCTTGAGTTTACATTGCTGCAGTTGTTCAAACTGTTTTCCAGAACTTTATAGATTCATCAATAAAAATATCCAACTTTATAGACAGCATTGAAGAGTTTTGCATTGTGCCTGTAGACATGTAGATAGTGTCTGATTTTATTTCACTTTCAATTAAAATTTCAAGAATGACGAGTACAGGTTTTCCATCTTGTAAAAAATGGGAGTAGATTTATTGTTGCATAGATATCAATTTCTTAAAAATAAATTGATGTCAGTATTTTGTAAGATGCCCACAACTGACCTTTTAGACATCCACATTGGTGTGTGACCACGCTGTAACAATTATATGTATAAATATTGTAGTTTATGTCATCCAATCATATAATTGCTTAGGAAGTTGAGCACAATGTGAAGTAGTTCTGCTACTGACGTACTACACTTGGAGTTGATTACTTACAGCTTCTAACCATGTTGTCATACTGCTGTTTTAAGATGGTAAGAGTTCTGAGGTTCATTGGGAGAGATTTGGGTCCCATTTCTAAAATGAAGCTAGTAGGTATCCTGACACTGATATATTGTCATGTTAGGTTCCATCAGCAATTTTAAGAGTGAAACAGAACAGTATCTTGCATTGTTCGTAAATGATATTGTAAAATATTGATGCAAATTAATATTTCCACAGAACACTAAAAGTTAAGCCCTGTTCTTCAAAGTATTTCTGATTATTGCAAACAGTTGTTAATTGGCATAGCTACAACTCTGAAACTGAAGAACAGTATATTTAAAGATTGAAAAATTAAGGCTATGAAAAATGCAGAATTTGCCCAAATGACATTGTTGTCAACAGAAGACCTAGAAAGAACACTGTAAAGAGCTCTAAGTTTCTCCCTCTTCCCCATCTCCACTTTCCCCATATTTTATCATGGCATTATTTGTAGCCAGGAGTAGACTGCTTGTGCTACCTTAGCTGTCTCACTTAAAGGGAACTCTACATGACCTTCTGTAGAAAACTTAGGGCAGAAATACACCCTTCTTGTGAAGAATGTCCTCAGAAAGTGTCCATTTGGCTTTTTCAGTGAGTACGGTAGAGCAGGTAGTAATTCTTTGAAGTACATCAACTAAGAATTATATTAAAATATTGCACACAATAGCAGTTTGTTATGTTATTTAATAATATAGCGACAATGTATTATGTGTGTTTGTTCTTTTGTATGAAGAAAAAACAGAAAATCAAACTCCTAGATCTTCTGACAGAAAAAGAAGGGAACCAGAGACTGATGGAAGCAACCTTCTGGTGCAATAAGGTGGGAGCAGGAGATGGGACTCTCTAATGCCTGGAATGAATAAAATGCATCTTGCAATGTTAAAACCTTTCATCTTTTAAATAAAATCCCAAGCTGTAAAATATGTTCTGATAAGTAACGTAATGGTTGCAGAATTCTAACGTCGTAGTGAAATGTTATGAAATACAACTTCAGCTATGTGCTCTTAACTGCTGCAGCTAAAGGGAAGATTTTGTTTTCTTCAGTTATGCCTTTGGAGTTTAGATTCTTGGGTTCTGAATGCACATATCCATTACTTAATTGGCTTATTTACAATTTAGCAGTTATTAGTACCCATATTTTATGTATAGAAATAGAAGGAATTGTTATGAATATGAAAAAGTAATCCCACATTTTAAAAAACCTTCGAACCTAATTTAAGACCAAAGTACAGAACCGTTGATCAGTTTATAAAAAACAAACTTCAGTAGCATTGTGCTGTGAATTTGGAGGTAATGTTTTTACAAGTACTAAGTTTGTAAAAAAATCCTGTGTAAGTTTCAAAGCATTCTAAAAATGTATGTCTCCAGATGATATTAAAAAAGGTTTTATTTCAGAAGTATTGTTGTATAAATACTTGTTTTAATTTTTAGTATTTCAGAGTGTATTTTCACTTGAATAATTTATAACAATGAATCTAGTTTTTAATCAGCTGCTATTGCAAGCTATCATGCTTCAGTGATGTCATCTGCATTTCTTTGTATTAATGCTAATGTTTCTATCAAAATTTGTCTGTGGAAAATCATGCAATTCTATTTTAAAAAGTTCTATTTATGCCAATACTTGAGAGAGCCTATGAAGCTATTGTCAGCTTCTCTAATTCAAAATGGAAGCAGCATAAGCATATTGATATCAGAAATACATGGGTTTTAAAATCTATTGATGTATGATAAAGATGATCTGATTTGTGAATGCATATGCGTGTGTGGTTACTTTTTATAATGTAAAAATATGAATGATGATTTACTCAGAATAAAACCTAGGACAATGCTGTACATGCATGTTCTTGAAAAAATTTCTCAGGGCATCTTTTATAATTTAAATAAATAAAAGCATTTACCTATAGAAGGTATTTAAATAGTAATAATGCTAGATGTATGCTCTCTTGTGTGAAGTACGAAGTGTATCTTTGGATTTAACAGCGTTTTACTGTCTGGATTCTGAAGCTTCTTACACTGCGGTTGGACTGAGGTGTATTCTCTGTCTCTAGTCACAGACATTGAATTCTGTGCAAACACTGAAGTTTTCAGTTTGTTCTGCAGCTTGGCATAGGATCTTGTAAATCACATTAAAAACTTCTTCAAGCATTATGATAATTAACATGCAATACTGATACAGATATACAGATGACCTATACTGGCTCCTCCTAGGTTCTGCTTTTGTCTCTCTAATGAAAGCAGATAGTTGCAGTTCCCCAGCGACAGCTATTTCCACGTGCCAGCTACAGCTGCTCACCTGTGGGCCGCAGGAGACTGCTGCGTCTGTTCTCAGTCTGACTTCTGCCAGGGACCAAATTCGGATCAGCAGTACCCAGCTGCAGAACAGGACTCAAAACTGTGTTTGACCCTCAGATGCCTTTACTAGAGCAGTGCAGAACAGCGAGTAAGTTCAAAAACTCGAATCCAAGCTATTTCTCCCCTTAATAAGCATGTAATGAGTTCTGTATACAGTCTGTCATTTGTTTCTTATTGGCTGTCATTTGTCGGTCATTTTCAACTGATTAATTTATTTAATGCTGATAACACATGCTCCACTCAATAACCCTACTATGTATTAAATTCCTCCTATGAAATCTTTAAATATTCTATTTAGCTGTTTTTTGGACTGCACATCTTCCATGTACAATACTCCTGGTGTCTCATGTATGCTTCATCAGTCCTTCGCGCTACAGACATCCATCCCAGCAGTCTTTTGTGGGGCTGCTTACTTCTGCGTTACTTCTGTTGAACAGCACCAATACTTTAGAACCCTTCATAGAATTGTTTTTACCTGCAACTTGGAATAACAGCTGGAGGTCAGCTCTACAGTAATAATTGGGTGGTTCTCTGTAGCAACATTCCTCCTATTAATCATTTGGAGGCAGGGACAAGTGATTCTCTTTCTTTCTGGGTTCATTCATACTGCATGAGGTTAGATGCACCTTTGTAGTTTAGTCAGATAGCAGAGTCTGCCTGCTAAACCCTTTTGTGAGAGGCTTATACCGGTGTGTGGGCTGCTGTGGATGGACATTGAATGGTAACTTAGGTGATTTTTAGAGGTGTTTACCAGCTTTACCCTGTAATGTATCTTTTGTATCTTCTCTTGTGGATGCACCTGTCTCTGTGCATTTCCCGATAGACACCTTTGAAGCTTCTGTGCCGAAGGATTTTGAAAACTCTTCTGCCCCCTTTTGGGAAGCTGTTTTGTGAAGGCTGTATGAGCAAGTAGAGTAGTGCTTAGATGTGTCAGTTATATGTAGTTAGAAGTAGCTTTTTGCATTGTTTCATGCTTTAAAATTTAATTAGCAGTGGAGTCCTATATATACTGAATGTTAAAGATCTTGCTGTTCTGTTGGAATCACTGCAGTACTTGAATAAAGTGAATTGTATTTAGATCATGGAAATATTTTTCTGAAACATTTTGGCAACATCTTTTAGATTTTAGTATCAGCTCTGTGAGTAGATTTATTCCAATTTTATGGAGGTAAGTTTTTTCCCTAACAAAGTCTGTCTTAATTCAGGCATAGAGTCCTGTTACGTAGTTTACTCTGATATCTAGATGATAATACATGCAGAAATTCTGTTTTTTTAGGAGAGCCCAGCTTGGTGCTATGAAGTAATACAGATTCAGATTTTCCAGGTTCAGAATACCTAAGTTAGTTTTCAGAATTATTTTGTCATTAATATAAATAATATTTTAAAAGCAGACACATCATGTACCCTGAGAAAATGAGGTGATTTGATGCTCTGAATAAACACTTTGAAAGAGGTCATACTCCCAGACAGTGCAGACTTCATAATAGACTCAGCTCAATATCTGCAGTCATAAAATAAAGCTCTCTAGACAGAGGCTGTAAATTCTCTTTCAGGGCTTGATCCTGCTGCTTTTTCTAAGTGGACAAATTTTGCTAACACTGAGGTCAATATGCTCTTAAGTCTCGTCACAACAGAAGATAACATTGAGGAACATCAAGCTACAGTATTTGGGAGTGAGCTTTCTGAATATTTTGGCGTATGAGTCTCTGGTTTTCATTCAAACTGATCACTAAAATGTTGAATTTTGAAAATTCAGTTCTGTGGGGTTTTTTAACTTGCATAGTAGGTTTTACAAGACATGTTTTTGTCACTTTGTGCCTTAGTGAATTTAGCTTGTTACTTGGGCATTAATAAAATTGTAATAGGATGACTTACTGCTAGCTGGAGAGACAAAACAGGTGTTCACATTTTCATATTTCACTTTTTATTCTAATGTATATTAATAAAATAGAAATAAAACCTATTAAATACACCAGAATATAAACTGTTACCTTTATTCACATTTCTGTTGGATCAACCACCCTCCCAATGAAGAGTAATGTTTTAAAAGTTTCTTCAAAAATCATAAAAAGGAATGGTCGATCCACTTTGATGACAGGAGGCACTGTGAATGCAGTTATTTCTGACCCACTAGCTGCTGTGGCCTCAGTTCCTTCTTCATCCACTTCAATTACCGCCTTTTGGACAACCTGGAATGCAATGTAATAGTAAAATACATGACAGGAAAAAAAAAGAATTCTGAGCATAGGGCTCATCTATAGATTTTGTTCCTGCAGCTGGTAGCATGAAGCAACTGTTGCATTTGTATAGTGCTCCTCTGTGACACCTAACTGTGCAAGGGAGTGTTTCTCAAAAGCAGGAGATCTGTTTTCATCAGTTACAAACACTGACTGGATAGGGCACCCACAGTTGATTTTTGTGACAGCTTAGGCAAATGGACCAATCTGTGGATTTTTTCTGTATATTTCTAATTTGTACATTTGGTAGCAAAGAGTAAATACGTACAGCGATGAAGTCTTGGATTAGTCTGAGGACCTTCCCTTCCCACTGAAACTGCAAACCTGGCAGAATCTGATCCCTTCTTGTTCTTTCAGCCTGTGTGTACCTCGGAGTACTTTTCCTATATTTAGGTCTGTATTGGTCAACTGCCTAGTCAGCTAGTGCATTCCCAACTCCCAGATTCCTAATTCTAGGAATGACTTATGTAAAGATGGTTGAAGGACTTCACCAGTATTGAGCTCTCTGCTAAATGTACCTAAATTTAAACTGGCTATCATTATTCAACAGTTACAGCATTGGTGGGTAAAGGAAGAGCAATTGATGTTATCTACTTGGACTTGTGCAAAGCATTTGGCACTGTTCTGCATGACATCCTTGTCTCTAAATTGGAGAGACATGGATTTGATGGGTGGACCACTCAGTGGGTAAGAAATGGGCTGGATGGTCACACTCAAATAGTTGTGGTCAACAGCTCGATGTGGAGACCAGTGACGAGTGGTGTTCCTCAAGGGTTGGTATTGGGACCAGCACTGTTTAACATATTTGTTGGTGAGTTGGACAGCAGGATTGAGTGCACCCTCGCAAGTTTGCTGACAACACCAAGCTGTGTGGTGTGGTGGACACACTGGAGGGAAGGGATGCCATCCAGAGCAGGCTTATTTAATGCTGGCTTGAGTGATGGGCCCCTGTGAACCTCATGAAGTTCAGCAAAGCCAAGTGCAGGTATGGGTCGGGTCAATCCCAAGCACAAATGCAGCCTGGGCAGAGAATGGATTGAAAGCAGCCTTGAGGAGAAGGACTTGGGGATGCTGGTTGATCAGAACCACAATATGACTTGCCAATGTGCACTCGCAGCCCAGAAGGCTAACCGTATCCTGGGCCAAATCAAAAGCAGCATGGTCAGCAGGTCCAGGGAGCTGATTCTGCCCGTGCTGTGCTCTGGTGAGATGTAACCTGGAGTCCTGCATCCAGCTCTGGATCCCTCAGCACAGGAAAGACATGGACCTGTTGGAGCGGGTCCAGAGAAGGCCACAAAAATGATCAGGGTGATAGAGCACCTCTTATATGAAGACAGCTTGAAAGAGTTGGTGTTCAGCCTGGAGAAGAGAACGCTGCAGGGAGACTTCATAGCAGTCGTCCAGTACTTGAAGAGGACCTATAAGAAAGCTGGGGAGGGACTTTTTACAAGGGTATGGAGTGATAGGACAAGGGGTAATAGCTTCAAGCTGAAAGAGGATCGATTTAGGTTAGATACAAGGACCAAATTCTTCACTCTGAGGATGGTGAGGCACCAGCACAGGTTGCCCAGAGAATCACAGAATCGCAGAATGGTAGGGGTTGGAAGGGACCTCTGTGGTTCTTCTAGTCCAACCCCCCTGCCGAAGCAGGGTCACCTACAGCAGGCTGAACAGGACCGCATCCAGGCAGGTTTTGAATATCTCCAGAGAAGGAGACTCCACAACCTCCCTGGGCAACCTGTTCTAGTGCTCCGTCACCCTCAGAGTGAAGAAGTTCTTCCTTATGTTCAGACGGAACTTCCTCTGCTTCAGTTTGTGCCCATTGCACCTTGTCCTGTCACTGGGCACCACTGAAAAGAGTCTGGCCCCATCCTCCTGACACCCACCCTTAAGATATTTATTAGGTCCCCTCTCAGCCTTCTCTTCTTCAGGCTGAACAAGCCCAGCTCTCTCAGCCTCTCCTCATAGGTCAGATGCTCCAGTCCCCTCATCATCCTCGTAGCCCTCTGCTGGACTCTCTCCAGTAGCTTCTCATCTTTCTTGAACTGGGGATGCCCCTCCCTGGAAGTGTTCAAGGCCAGGTTGGTTGGGGCTTTGAGCAACCTGGTATGGTGGAAGGTGTCCCCGCTCATGGCAGGGGGGTTGGAATTAGATGATCTCTAAGGCCCCTTCCAACCCAAACTATTCTATGATTCACAGGGACAGGGTGCTCTTCTGGCGCTTTGTAGCTGATGCACATATTGCTTCTAATATCAGCAGCTACTATTCAAGTGTAATTTTTTTGTAACGCAATGATGTTAACTGCTGTGAATCAGCGTGGAATAGTTATATGATCAAGACGATGGGACGAAAGTACAAATTCCCATAAGTGAAATAGTTTATACCAAACTGAAAATCACTGCAATTTTATCCATTAAATATTTATTCTTAGGATGTTACATTTCCCTGAAAGGTTATTTTGTTAAGCCAGCATAATTTTGAAAAACTAGTTCAGGGCCTAGAGTTTTTTAAACTTGTATAGAAGTGTTTGTCATGCCACTAATTAACAGTTTTGGCAAATCACAAAGGCTTGTGGAAGGATTTGGTGTAGGGAGACTTGTAACAGCGGCACCAATAGCTTAGAAGAATTCTTTCTGATCGAGTACAAATACCTGAAGGGAGAGTGCAAATAAGGTGGAATCAGGCTGTTATCACTGATGCCTGGTGGCATAACAAGAGGCAGTGGGCACAAACCGAAAGACAGGAGGTTCCCTCTGAACATCAGGAAACGCCTTTTCATTGTGAGGGTGACTGAGCACTAGCACAGGTTGCCCAGAGAGGCTGTGAAGTCTCCCTCCTTGGAGATATTCAAAAGCCATCTGGACATGGACCTCGGCAACTGGCTCTAGGTGACCCTGCTTGAGCAGGTGGTTGGACCACTTGACCTCCAGAGGTCCTTTCCAACCTAAACTAATCTGTGATTCTGTGAAGTCTCTCCCAGACTTATGGTCCTACATTATGAACGTGATACAACCCTATATGACCACAAGCAATTGCATTATGTGAATTCCTTACATAGGTTTATAAAGGTATATTTTTAAATCCTGTGTCAATCCCATTTGAGTCTTGTTTTCCTCAACTGTTCATAAATGCAGCTTGTTGCAGACATTTTTTTACTTTAATGTATGAATTTACACTTAACATTAATTTCATTTCATCTTGTTCCACACACTCCAGTCCTGGTATCTCTTTTATCTTCTTTCTTTGACCATCACTCTTAATTTCCTGTCACCAGGAAATTGTCTTTTATGTAGCCTAGCTGTTTCTTCTTCCTGGGATGTCTCTGGTCACATGGACTGGTTCCTTTCTGATATTGGTGTGGCTGTAAAGTCCTTTCTCTTCCGTTCTTTTCTGCTTCTCATTCTGCTTCTGTTTTCTGTCAGTCTTCTGAAATTCATCTTTGTTCTTCCTTAAATAGTGGTACTGAGTTGTCTTCTCTTCCTCCTCTTTTTCCGTGGGGCTGCGTTCCTCTCTCTTGGCCATTCACCACCCTTGCCTTTTCCTGTTTAAGTGCTGATCTTTAAAAGTTTTGGTGTATGAAGTAGAACATCCGTATGGGCTGGAACGCAACTGTGTTGTGCTAATGCTTTGCTGTGAGATTGTTTTTTCTCTGCCAAGTTACACAGAAGAAAAGACAAGACTACTTCAACTTCTCTTTTTCATTGTTACTTTCTGAGGTTTCATTATCTGAGCATTCTAAAGTTCTTTATTTGTTAAGAATACCTGTTTCTGGACTGTGTGTGAAGGATTCCCTCTCTGGGTTTCCTTCCTTGCTCCAGCTTTTGCCACTTGACTGTCATTTACAGTATTTTTCTTGTTCATGGTTTTTGTTTGATTTTCGTCCTTCCCCCCCCCAACTGTATTCTTCTTGAGGCAGAGCTTTCCTCCTGGGATGGGATAGCTTTGGAAGGTGTTAAGCACGTGTGAAATGTAACCGCACCTTCTACACACCTCGCACTTGAAGTGGGATCTAAACTGATTAAGGTGTGCAGATTCCATGTACTTGGCAGAGGAGGTCCTTTGCTATTAGTGTCCCTGTAAGTGTATATGATACAGTCTCTTGGCTGGGCCCTTTATATACTATTACAATTGAAATAGCAAATAATTTTAGGAAGCTTACCTGTGAAACTGCTACATATGTTTGATCTGTGAGATGACCAAGATCTGCTGTACGTGTAAAGAGGTTTTTAATTCCAAGAGCATGAAGCAATTTCTTCATTTTGTATTTTTGTTCTAGTTTGAACTTTGGAAATGAAATATCCACTTTTCTGTTTGGGGGAAAAAAAAAGTTCAGTGCAAACTTGGACTGTGTGGTAGATCACTTGGCTGCTGAAATGCATGCTACTGGGGAATTAAGCTTTATACGGTAAAAAGAAGAGGCAAAAACTAGAGTCTGCTGGAATTTAAGTTGGCAGAATATTGTCTCTGACGTGCTGACTGCCAAAGATGATTGATAGAAATAATTTCCTTTTCTCTATAAAATACTGCCACCAGCACTTCCAGTGAGTGCCCTGATACCAGGGTGACACACTGATTTATTGACTAGTGCGAAGAATTATCACTTCAGGAATCACACTTCATAGAATCGTACAATCATAGAGCAGTTTGGGTTGGAAGGCACCTTGGAGATAATCTAGTTCCAAGCCCCCTGCCATGGGCGGGGACACCTTCCACTAGACCAGGTTGCTCAAAGCCCCGTCCAACCTGGCCTTGAACACTCCCAGAGAGGGGCATCCGCAGCAATCCTCTGGGCAACCTGTGCCAGTGCCTCAGCACCCTCAGAGTAAAGAACTTCTTCCTTATATCTAATCTAAAGCTAACCTCTTTCAGCTTGAAGCTGTTACCTGTTGTCCTGTCACTCCATGCCCTTGTAAAAAGTCCCTCCCTAGCTTTCCTGTAGGCCTCCATTGGGCACTGGAAGGCTGCTATGAGGTCTCCCTGCAGCGTTCTCTTCTCCAGGCTGAACAGCCCCAGCTCATTCAGCCTTTCCTCATAGGAGAGGTGTTCCATTCCATTTCACTGGAATAATTTGGGTTAACAGTTTCATATTCAAATTTATCCATTACTCTGAGTTTCCACTGGTAGGAAATGTTTCGTAAATATACTGCATATCTAGATTTACTGTGCACTTTGCCTGGCAGTGCTAAATTTACGGAGAGAGAAGGGAAGGCCTAAGGAAGAATTTGGGAAATCTAGGTTGCCTGTGCCCTCAGAGAAACATTTGTATCTGAGATGAGCCACAGACTTGTCACTCAGAGTAGAAGCTTTCACATGCCACTTGGGCTGCAAGTAGGCCATTAAAGGACCCCTACTTTGTAGATACCTAATGCTGCAGAGACACCAGCATGTTTAAGGGCTTAGGAAGACCAGCTAATCTTTGTTATGCTTTATTGCTTTGCTGCAAGACATAAAAGACATTAAGGACAATGGATGTCAAAGCAATACCTGGTTTTCATGTTTCCAAGCCAGGAGTCCACAAGCTCTGTAGTCAAATGGTCTTCAAGTGAAATGTAATCTCCCTCCTTTTCTGGGATGACAATCAGCAGGTGGGCTTTCCCTTTGTAGGGTAGCTTTATCACAGTGCATCTTAAGTTCTCGTCAAAAGTTGAATTAACTTTGTCTGACTTGAACATCATGGGTACCTGTACGCTTCTGTATTTGTTGATGTGGAAGGTCTCCGTTTCTGTGAATTTGGAATTGAATGGATAGACCCACTTACCTGAGGAAGGAAAGAAATTAAATAATTATATGCATTCAGATTTGTTCAGAAAAATATTCAGAAAATCCTTAAAGAAAGTATAGGATATTTCCTGTATGTAGTTGAAGTGGATGTCAGGTGTGTCTGGGATAAGTGGATGACAATTGCTGTATATGTAGTATACGTGCTTTAAATTTTTTACAGCAGGAAAAGGAAGCAATACACAAAATAAACTCCTTCATTTGCAGGGAAAGGAGGGAAATTGTTTTTCTAAGGTTGATTAGTTGCCAGTCAGTTTGAGAACTAATATCATTTTTGGTTTTTGAATGCCATGTAAGCATTCATCTTTTATAAACATATCACCTTCTCTGGAATTCTCTACCAGCTGTTCAATGTCGTGTTTTCAAATCAATTACAGAGCCTTTTGGATGGGAATTCAGCAGTGCGCTGACTTGTAAGGTGCACTGGAATGTGTCCTCTTCTGTGCTAATGATTCTGATCTCTACCATTGCTTTCAAATGTAGCTACAGCCATTTATCTATTTTCTCTGATTTTCTGCCAGGGAGAGTAACCTTGGCATTGGATAAACTGCACTTTTGTAAATATGAAAGAATAAACTTAGTCCATAGGGAGACTGTATGGCTGGGGGGTAATTTTCTTTGTTCTCAAGTTTGCATTTATTTTAGTGGGGTTTCCATGGATGGCACCTGCTGGGTGTCTTGGCCTGGAGTAGTGGCTGTGACTGCGGGTTCTCTGCACAGCAGGCCTCTTGTCCCCTGTGTCGCCCTAGCTCTTTGTCTGTGCTGTTTACCTAACCAGGTGTCTCTGGCCTCCGTATGGCGGCTTCAGAGTAAAGGGTGGGCTGTGGCTCCCTGTCATTGCCACGACCTCCTCTTGGAGTCCCTTATCTATCTTCTAAGCCAGCGGTCAGAAAGACCTCAACAGCAGGAGAAGGAGCATAAGATGTTTGGCAGTAGAGGACCTCTCCACAGAACAGTCTGTCTATCACAGCTGTTTCTTTCCCTCGCCTTTTAAGGTGATATATTGGGGTACTTTGTCACTTTGATTCCTCTAGGGAAAAAATTTCTTGACTGAAATAGAGAAATTATTCTTGTTTTCATGATTTTATGTACTGTGTAAAGACATTCAATGCTTTTATGCCCAGTATTCAGCATTCAAAAAGTATCGTGATTAAGGCTTTTTCATTTTAATTGGTGAGTGAAAATTAAACATCTTTTTTAGTCATAAAGAGGGATCGCTTGCAGATGGATTGAGATAGTTTGATGCAGGGCTGTTGTTCCCTTTGAGGCTCTGTTGTGTGGAAGAAAACATAGAAGAATTCCCTAGCATGAAAAATAATTTCCTGTGAAATGAACCTGATAGAAGAAAGAAAATCTAGACAAAGATTTAGAGGTCAGGACATCTGAATTCATTTAAACTTCTCCTAAGGCAGATGAAGCCAGAGTCCTGTTTCTTCTAATATATAATTGTTTGGAAAAACAAAAACAACAGTTACCTTTAAAGAAAATGTAGTCTACAAGTAGCAGTTTATTATGGCGCTCAAGCTCTTCAAAAAGCTCAGGGATTTTTCCTTTGGTCCTTTTGTTAATATTTTGATTTATGACGAATTTTGCCTTTGTGAAGTTTGTAAAGTCCACTCTCAGGAATTCCATATCAAAGTACTGCTTAGATAAATTGAAGAAAGACTCCTTGAGTCTGAAGTCCTTTTGGATAAAAGAAAGAGTACCTTGCACAAGGAGAAGTTCTTCATTCATCGTGATGTTATCTTTCAGTTGTTTAAACAAAGCTGGTAAATGATGGCGATCCACTCTGTCCTTCAGAGCCTGGAGGTTTAGAGCTTTTTCTATTTGTCTGTGTGTTTCCCCTCTGGCTGCCAGCATATATGCGGTCATGAGAGCTGATACGGAAAGGGGAGAGATGATTATGTTGTTATCATGTGTCATTGCGATTTTTCTGTAGAGGTTAAATCCAAAATTTGCAGTCTTTTCAGTGAAATTGTAAAGAGTGAACTCTTCAAGACCTCGCTCCTCAAAAGGTTTAGAGATGTTTTTATGATGATGCCACGCTTCAGAAATGTTGACATTTTTATTTCTTTCCAAGAAATTACTCTCTTTTTCCTTCTTTGGAGTTTTAGGTTTGATGCCAGCCTTGCTGATTTCAACACATATTTCACTTAATAGAAGTAGGTAAATTCCTGTTTTCATGTTGACATCCAGTAATGAAGTCTTTTTTTTTCTAGTAAAGAAAATGGAGAAAGGAAAAAAAAAAAAAAGGCAACACAATGACTTTCTAGTTTGTTCTTCTATTCACAGTGTAAAAGGTCGTAGATGTAGTGAGGTGGTCTTTCTGTGTCTTCAGTGTATACACTCTAAATCTAAGATTTGGTTCCTATCTGAAAGGTCTAATTTAGATAAGTGAAAGAGAGACATTTCCAGCATTATTAAATGAATCCAGAAGAAATGTCATGATCTTCTCATATTAATGGTTCGTGTCAGAAATGTTTCACTGATTTGCCCTTGCTAACGTGTAATTCCTTTACGAAATCAAACCTGGATTTGAAGTACAATATATGGCTCAAAGATGAAAAATTGGCTTGTTGGATTTGTATGGCCGCTTTCACTCCTGTGAAACCGATGTCATCTGTAAGCACAAGAACGTGTGGTGGAAATGACAGTTTCCCTGGAGAGCTCTGACACAGACTAATCCTAGAAAATTCGGATGGCGACCTATTGAGAGCTGAGAGACCTGTAGCTCCCTTTCTGCACTTCCTTGGCACTGGCAAGGGGATTGTGTTCTCTATGGTATGCTACTTAATCATGGCTTCCATTCTTATGGGATCCGTCTTTTCCCGGATAACAGTAGTGGCCTGACAGTTACCATCCCTTCTGTAGAAATGTTGACTCTTAATATTTGTTACGTTATGTGTTCTGTATTAGTGGCATGCTGTATCAAGAAGATTCAACTCCCTAGGGAAAAAAACACACTTGAGAAGCACAAAAAGTCTGATTTTCTGGGATCATAAATGCAAACCCAGAAAACAACCTGGTTTTGAGAGTTAGAGAACAATATTAAATTTATTTTTAAAACAGAACCTTAAATACCTGTATGTTATACACAAAAATCAAATTACAACCACTAAGTTTTGTTCCAGAAATGGTAACTTCTGAGAACCACACAGGAAAATATTTATCGATGTGAATATTTTCAAAGTGTTTCAGACGTGACTCAGAGAATGCTGGAGTTCTCCGCTACAAATTACTTTTACAAACTTTGAAAAGCAGAGTTTTGCCGTGTAACTTAAACCTTGTTAAAATTTTTGAAAAGGATGTATTTGTCTGGTTACGTGGAAAATTAAGATTAGACAAAACCAGTCTGTCTTTAAGAGATTGCCTTAAGCCAAACTTGTCAGAATAAATCAGAATCAACTCCACTGACATATGGACTGCACAAAGCTGGTCTAAGGCAAGGCAGAATCTGTGCCTATGGGACTTTTACCCATTCATTCATCTAACCAAGTGAAAAACAAAGTCTTGACGTAGGTAGCCATAGCATAACAGTGAATTACGCCAGTAATGACACTTAGTCAAGATGAGCTGTTTTCACATATGTAAAGGAAAACAGAGATCCTGATGTTCATGTGGCATCAGTAGCGCTTTGTAAAGAAAATATTCTTTCAGGGATACTGACTAGTACTGAAAGATTAATGTGCTCGAAGAAACCCAGAGGTAAGTGCTTTTTTTACTTTCTGTTGAGCTTTGGTTCGCTTACTTACAGAAAAGTTCATTCGGGGAAAAAATGGGACACATTGCAGATTTTAATGGTGTCTGTAATCGTACCTCTTGCCTGGTCAACTCTTCCCTTGTTACTTTGTGTTCATAGATTGGTGGAGAGCTGGGCTGCAGATACTCTCATGACAAGTGTAAAAATACTTCTATCTAGTTCATTTTTAGTACCGATAAAACATCTGGAGCTTAGTATAGAAGCAAGAGGTGAAGTGTTTCTACAAATGTGAAGTGTACTGATGTGGCCCTGGAGAAACAGGAATGATTTAGACAGAGGAAATTTTTGCCAGTGAACCTGATCAACACTCCACTGCCAAAAGTAACCTCAAAAAGAAGGTCAAAGTTCTGTGAAAACCTAGATAAATATTGTTAAAACATACCAGGTTTTGTATGCAACATACACAGCAGTGATGAAGGAGACAGTAGGGCTACTGTGTTTGAATCCCTAGGGCTAACATCCTAATATATGGCTGCACTGGGAGGGTCAGCCTCTAGCTCAGCAAGAGAACAAGGTTGAAGTTCTAACCTCGATATCTGTACAGAGCAAGGTGTTGCAGCTGCTGATGTGCTTGTATTGAGAGCCTGGTGTGTACTGTTGTTTCTAGTAAGTTGATGTGAAATTTCTGTGTTACTGCCCATACTTACAAAGCCCTGAAAAGATTATGGGGCGCAGGACTGAAAATACAATGTCATTGTGAGGAATGCTTGCCTTTCATCATTTCATTTTACTTTTTGTCCTTCTGCTATAGGTTGTTCATTACTCCATTCAGGACATTCTCCTGATTACGTATCATAGAATTCCCTGTTCTTTTATACTTCACTGTCCAGCAAATGCTGAAGCAGGTTTGTCAGTGCTATCTCATCCCTGAAAATACCATGTTTAAATGTCAAATAGCACAAATATGAAACAGTTGTTCTGTGCTTAAAAATACAGTATTTTACACAAGTTGTGATTTCTGAGCAAAGTTAATACAGGGTCTCTCATCTGTCCAACAAAATGGAGAGAACTGGACACATCTTACAGAAGGCCTCAGGCAAACCTTAGCATCAGACATTGCTTCTGTAAATTTGCGCTTTTCAAGCATAAAATGCAAGTATGCTTATCATTCATCTTTCCATCAAAGCATTATATGAATTTCTTTCCCATGTAGTGGTGATGGAAAAATCTTCAATGGCCATAATCTGGAGACACGTTTTCCCATTGTAAAATAAACAGGATGTTCAAAACCACCAAGCCTGCACAAAATCCTTTTCTGTTGTAGTGACATGCAAATGACAAATGAGATGAAAAGATGGATTGTATGGCCCATCATTAAAGTAGTAAGTGATTCAGCAATCTAGAAAACACATGGCAGCTATTAACTATTCCTTTTAAGCTAAGGATCTGTAACAGCAAATTACGGTCATTGTATAATTTGTGATTTGGCATATGGGAAGGCTGATTTTGTTTGATTGCTGTTTATTCAGAGTTCAGCTGAATTTTACAGTTGCCTGATTCAGGCTGTGGGAGTTAGTCCTGAAAAGGTATGTTGATGTGAGTACTGAGACATTTGGGTGCCAAGTCACAGGGTGCTTTTGGCAGTCAGGTGGTGTGCTATTTTCTTTTGAGATAATAGGTCACGTTCTGTACTTGGTGCAACGCAGATGGGCTGTAATGACTTAATCGGGAGGCAGTGAAATCCCTGAATGTTACGCTTTCTCTCGAGTGCCTGGCAGGCAGGGAACAGAGTAAAATATGCAGCTTACTGTGGTTGTGAATATTTTTCTTTATTTTCTTTCCCATTAACTCTTGCTTTATTTTTAGTGAGATTCCCAGTGTCTGGATTCTGCAGGACTGGAATAGGGAAGGGGGTGGCTTGACTTCAGCTGCTGCCTTGCTGACCAAATTGTGCATGCGACTTCTGCAGGGTTGGGATACTTGCTCTCCCCTGGACGGACTGCAAGCAGTGCTGTAGAGAGCTATTATAGAGACTGCAAGGCATTTCTGCTCCTTATGTAGTGACCCACTTCTGTGGGAAATAACATGGGCACTGAGGTTCTGTTCCTGCTACAGTGCTCTTCCTGCCCTGGCAGCGAAGAAGGATGTCCTTTCCCCTGGGGGTCTTCCCTGCTTCAAAGAGGTGTCCTTGAACACTGCAGAGTCCGCTCTAGCATAGAGGCAAGGATTGGAAAATTTTGGATTTGATCATATTCAGTCACAGAGAAAGAGCTTTCTGCAACAGCAGTGGTCCCTCTAAAAGAGCATCAGGCCTACCTGCTCAGTAGATATTGCAGAGCACCAGCTCTTCCCCATCTGTCCTGGGGATGGTGCAATTCTTGTGCAATGTCTGCCCTTGTGGCATTTGGTAGACGTCACTGTTGTGTCTCTCTGAGGTCTGGAGGGCCACCAGATCGCCCTGGGAGATGTGAAGGGACTGAACGGGGAAAGCAGTGAGCTGCCTTCCAGAGGGCTCTGCCTTCCTAATACAAATGGGTTTCAGACTGAAAGTATGGAGCAGATGCAGAAGCCCTTGGTTACAGGCACATCCCAGAACATTCAGCACTCAAGAGTCCTGCATCTCCAGGCATACACAGATGCTACTGATTTGGGTGTTAACAAACATCACAGGAAGAAGAACCTCACAATTGTGCTAAGCATTCACTGCAAGTTTGAGATTGCAAAAATTTAAAGTTAACATTACAGCAGCTTTATCATTCACTTTTAGTAGCAGAAATAAAGCATGTCCTCTTGGACTAGGAAAAACAGTTCAGGAAGCAATAAAGTGACATTTTTGCACATTGTAGGCTTGTATTTTTAGACCTGAGTGAAGCTTATGGCAAATTTTAGAGAACTCACTTTATGCATTAATAAACATATAAGTGTTAGGGCAAAGTTAATATTCTTTCCATTTTAAGAAACACTTGTTTCTAGTAGTCTCAGATAGTAAAGAAAGAAGTTTCTTGCTCAAATGCGTTTTTCTTCTGAGGCCATTAAAGCAAGAGAAAAATAGATTAGAATGCTGATTAAGATCTAGAATCATTTAAAACATCATATATAGAGAATAGCTGATAAATATATAAAATTATGCCTACATATAAAAGTACTATGATCCTTTCCTTTACAATCTGAATGCTTCATATAAATCTTGTCTTACCTATTAAGTAGCTCCTCTTTTCTCAACCAACTACATTTAAAAATGAGATGAAGATGTCTGTCCCATATAGAAGCTTTTCAACAAATATTTACTCTTCCAAAGACTGATAATCTGGTTTTGTCTGTTATAAATTAACTGCTTTATAAACACCGAGTATTGTGTTTCCCATAAATGGCATAATAAGGGAGGGTTATATTCTGGTAAATATGTTATCTCTTTCATGAGAAACAAGAGAACAGTAAACTCTTTGGCTCCAGGCCTTCCGCACCCCAGCAGGGTTTGGCTCTGCACATCCAGTCGCCTGTGACAATTATTGTACAGGCAGGCTCTGAGCTTCTCAGTGGTGGAAGCAGTACCCAATCTTGTTTAAAATACCCGCTTTCGTAAAAGAATAGGTCACGATTCACCAAGGCAGGGAGAAAGAAAAAAGAGGGAGGGAGAAGGTACAGAACATTTGTTGGGGTGTTGTCAGCTCCCTCCCCCTGCAGTTCAGCCATTTCTTTTAGAGGAGAGACCAGGGCTCCACTCCCTGTTCCAAGAGCATGCCAGCTGTTCAGCAACATATCAGGATGCCAGAATTAACCAACTGATAAGCACTGAGTGATGTTTCTCCTACAGAAGGCAAAATAAGGGAAGCTGATATTCCTGCAAAAGTTGTGCAGAGCTATGACAAATAAGAATAAACTTTTTGTATTTTCAGTTGGTCTTGATCGGACAGATTTGGCAGGCCAGCTTTGGGTCTTGAGAGTTATTAGTTAGGCAAAGCACATACTTTAAGACAGACAGTTTACTCAGCAATTTCTGTAGTGTGGGCATGATCTAAATTCTCCACTATTTTGATCATGGGCCTAATTCCAAAGAAAATATAAATATGAAACTCCCTATCTTCCCTTCATGCTCCTAAGTTACTTTTTAAAATACTCCTGAATGAAACAGAACCTTTCATTCTGATTTGGATTGTAAAAGAAAAAGAATTTGGCCTTCAAACTTAAGATGAGGGAGCTAGTCTCTATTTTTCAACTGAACTAAAAACATTATTATATGCAGTCTAAGTGGAAGCATTGTCAGAGAAAAGGATGACATTTTAGAAAGTCCGTAAAGGACTTGGTTCTCCAGGACTCAGTGCAGAAAGGCTTTTGTTTGTTGCTGATGAGTATTACTTCTATAAAAGTGACAACAGTGTTTGCTTACAAAGTGCAAGATTTGCTTAGGAGGTGTGTAAGACCTGAATATAGCCCTTCCGTGGTCTGACCAGGTTTGTACCCACACTGCAAGGACATGTTAGACACGTTACTGGAGGGCAATTGTGGGAGTTATGTGCTTGAGAAGTTCAGCAAAGGGGTCATGAAGGGTCACAGGCTGTAGGTACCTAAATTCTTCTTTGGTTTAAATTCTATAAAAATGCTATTCTTTTTAGAAACAATCCTGGTCATAATAGGTCCCGAGTGTAGGCATTGTGTTAAAGAACAGGGGAGCGTAAGACAGGGTTACTGATTGAAGGCCCTGCCCGAACATCATGCAGCCTGTTCCCTAAACGTGAAAAGCTCTGCTGTGAATGCCCCAGCGACTCCAGAACTTCAGTTCTGTGTCCAGATGACTGTACTTTTTTTTCCTGCTTCCTAGTCAATGTTTGTTTGTGGGTAATTCGGTTGGATTTGAAATTTAAATGTCTTCTCATTGCATGGAAGAAATTCGCATCTGATATGGTTGAACAAAGCTGCATTACTGTGATGTGCTTCTGAATCTGTGCATCTTATGGAGACTGCTCTACTGTGATTGAGGCTCAAGAAGACCATACGAGGAAAACCTGATGTATACAAAACCATACCTAGCTTTTGTGCTCGGCAAAATTAGCATTGTTGTTAGCAATGATAAGAGCAACCAAGCATATTCCTGGCCCTCGCACCAGGACCCTGACATATGTGGTCACCACTGGAAGCCCTGCTGGAGGGAAGGTGCAACACTACTGATGATGAGTATTCAAAAGCAGAAGTCTTGCATTTAGACAGTAGTGAAAAGAAAGGTTTGAAGAAATACTAGACTTTGAATCTCTCAGGTAAATCTTTTCTGGACCACAAAACCCCATGTCAGTCCTATTTTATCTGGAAGAAAAAGAAGGCTGCTATGAGATGTATTGACTGTGTACAGAGATCTGAGGGGGTTGTCTTCCTCTATAGTTACTAGCGAAGCCCTTGCTAGTTTTTCATGCTGGGTAATACCTTGCTGAGAGTATCCTCCACATGCTATTGGGAGTAACGTATTCCTCCCACCCACTACTATTTATATTGCCAGTCACCCCTTGGATTCAACAGAGCTTTCTGAGCAGTACACCACCACACAGCATATGGGTAACACCCTGCAAAACTGTACATATTCACAGAGTGATTTACTGGGAGAGGATTGCTGGTGTGTCACGCTGGCAAAGTTGCACTTTTCTGCACTTTAAGACAAAACTGCCCGTGAGACCAGAACAAGCTAGGGCAGTACACGTGTATTGCTGCCCAGCTGCGTCTCTGCTGGGAGCTTGTGCCAGCACAGTGCTGAGCTGGGCAACAGGCAACTGGTAGGTCAGCAGTTGAGCTAAAGACAGACTGTTTTCCAATAAAGTGTGTCAGGATGCATATAGAACTCTGCAAAACCTGTAGTGATGATGTAGTCCAGGTTCTCACCAATCTGTTTGTCAAAGGCCCTGTGACTCTTGGGTACCTGGCGGTAGATACTGCAGAGGCAGGCTCAGCTGCTTGTTCCAAATATTCAGAGGATTTCTGTTACAAGCCCCTTTCATCTTCTGCAGTTCTTCTTGTAAGACTGGCAACAGTTCTGCTTCAGTGGCTGCTTTTCCTCTTTCTTACTTTCCCAAGTCTGGTTTAGGAAACCTTCAGTGACTGCGGAGCAGCCAGTCACCTTAATGTTTGGTTTGTTTTGGGCTTAGGTTCCCTGTGCTAACTAAGGTTCCTTCCAATTACAAGCTGGTGGTTTAGAAAAGCATATCTACCAGGTTCCCAGTAAGAGGTTTTTTGGAACGAAGTTTCTTGCCTAGTTCAAGTAAGGTAGTAACCAAATAGATACGTTTAACTCAAGGCCCTGCGAATTTCTGCCCCCAGCTAGTGGCTACCCATTTGACTTCTTGAGGGCAGACACAGGATATTTACACCTGTCTTGACGGTGTTGAGCTCAGTCAGAAATACTGTCCAGGCTGGAGTTTGATGAGAAGAATTAAGGTTAAAAGGGTTAATTTAGGAAATTATTTGGGCTGAATGTGATCCAAGCTCTGCCACATTTCTTAGACTAAACCAAATACCAGCCTACCAGGAGTAGTGCAGGAGATTCACAGAGATGATTTTCAGGGATCTATATTTCTTCTGAAGTCTCACTGTGAAATTACTCATAACATATACACTAACATGCTCTAAGAGTTATAAACCAGCCCTTTATACAGTCTCTTGAACATACTTAGTTTGTCAACGAGATGATTCATCAAGGTGGCTGCTGCTTCTCCCACTCTAAGAGAGCACATTATAATTGAAATCAGCTGGATGCAAACACCCTGATGGCTGCATACCTACACTGCTTATAAGCCCAAACCTTTCTGCAGAGAACTGGGCCTATGAATTTTTCAAATGGGAGGATTCCTGTAGTGAAAGCATTCTTGAAATGTGTATATTCCTCCATCTCACCTGGGGCGGGTTTGATGCGGTACTGTACTGGACGGACACAGCAGTAAAGCTGTAGGATTTTGTAACACAGGGCCGAAGTATCTCCTTGATATTTTCAACTTCACAGTCAAGTGCTCTCTAATTGTCCTTGAACACACAAATGAAATTATTATTGTCTGTTAATAGGAAATCTTACTGTGGAAGCTTTTTTATGGAATGCAAAAATTGTGAAACACTGGAATGGCATGTCCAGGGAAGCACTGTCAGTTTGCAGTAACAGGTAAAACAATTGTCCATGAGGTATGGTGGAAGTAGCACAAATCCAGCTTTATTCCAGGGGATGTAGTAAATGACCTTTAAACGTCACTCCCTGCCTTGTTTCCTGTGATTCTCTGACTCAGCAAAGCAACATTTTCATTCTTGATAATTTATTTGACCCGCGTTTTTACATACAAGGCTTCGAGGGCTGCGCAGGGGTGGCTGGCGTTTGCCTCGTCCCTAGGGGCCAGCAGGTGTCATCAGAACCCTGATCTCTCCCATGGGAAGGAGGACAGTTCTGTGTGTTTGGACGTCTGCCCTGCTCGGTGCCGTGCTGGGTTTGTGTCGTGAGGCAGGATGCAAGCAGGCGGGAGGGACAAACTTAAAAAACCGGTGCTGGACTATCATTCTGTTCTCTTGGGAGGGCATCGCAAAGTTTCTTCGGTAGATATGAAGTGCAAGTGCATTTCTATTTTAAATTCCTGAAACTAATCAACTTTAAAGGCAGGAATTACAAAGTGTCTAAGAGATTGGTATGTCTAAAGGGAAAAAAGTTATTATTGCATCTTCAAAGTGGCAGAAAATACTGACATCAATGACTTCTGATCACCTGAACTTGGAATATGATGTATTTTCCCACTATTCCTTATCCAAATTCCATGTTTACATGCACTGTGCATGCATCTCCTTACTGCTACGGTAATCAAGTTGACTTCCAGCGACTTGCAATCTTTGACTGTCTGGCCTGCAGCAATTACCTGATGTAATGAAGAAATCTCTGCCCTTTGGCCTCTGTAAAAGACAAGCTAAAGATGCCTGCCTGCACTTCTGTAATGTGCTGAAGTTTACTGTGTACCAAATGAGTGCAAGTTAGCATTAGCCACATTGCCCAGAGTTGCTGGCAGAGAGCTCTGCATTGCAGGATTGGGGTTTTTTGTTTGTTCAGGTTTTCCTTTTAAACATGGATATCCGTACAGTAACCTGCTATAGGTCTGGTACTTGTTCTCTTGGCTGGAGCGTGGGCTTCCTGCAGGCTGCATGTGGCGGGTGTTCAAAAGCAACTTTGCTTCCTAGAGAAAGTATTTATCAACCTGGCTGTGCTGCCACGAAGTATATAAGCAGGGGTTAGTTTTCACAAAGGACTTCGTGTCTTTGTTTAAACTGCTTCAGCGCTTCACTCCACCTGGTCTGCAACGAGCGAAGTCAATATCCTGTGCTTCTCTTCATTCCTGTCTGCTGGTTTTAGGACCAGCCCCTGCTTGAGGTTTTTAAAGACAGTATCAGAATTTGGCTGAAAATAATAAAACTGAAGTGTGGAAGGAAGGGCAAATAAACAAATCTTTAAGAAGACATGAACATTTTCCTCAAATACTATATGAAGCTGTCATGTGGCAATGGCATAGTTCTTGTGAGTTTGAATTCAAAGGATAATAAATTACACGCTGCTACATACAGGAGACATCCATAATGATCAGTCTCAAATGCAAGGCCAGAGACATTGGGTACTTGTGTGTATCACTCGATCATATATATATTTATAATATTAATTTTCAAGAAACAGACTAAAGATCCATTATCAGTTGAAAATTTGTAACCAATATTTCCATTGTTTCCTTCCCATAAGGAAAAATATTTAGACAGTGAAACAGTTAAATGGACAACAACCCCTGTCTACGAGCTGTGTGGGGACTCAGATATGGTTTTCTTTATGTTTCATAAGAATATTGCGTTTAATACGTGGGCAGTGCCAGATGTGAGGTGTTAATTATTCATTTCCTTGATTTAAGCGTTAATGTCACTTAGCAACCTTGCTCCTCTTTGAGATGGAACTTTTTAAGGATGCACATACATTGCTAGTGAGAATATTAGGAAAAATTATTTGGGAAAAGGATCAAATGCATGAATCTCTTTCACTCCTGATGGCAACCAGGTGAAAAGTTTATAGTTCTTTTGAGGGACTTCCTTAGAGCACTACCGCACTTGGTTGCTCTTCCCATTTCCTGAGATTTCCTGGCTATCCTGCAATCCAACTTTGCAACTGTCACTCAGTGAATTTTCAGATTTTTTTTTTAAGGAATTTCAGGTTATACTTGCTTTGTCTCATTCTCTCTCTCTTGCCTTCTTCCCATTCCATTTTTTGTATTTTGAAAGTATTCTCTTTTTGCATCCAGTCTGACAAAATGAAAAAGCTCTGAAACATACCAAATTCATACAAATTTCGTGAAGCTGAATGACCTGATCTAGGACAGAGGCACTTTCATAGCCTGCACTGGGGGGGGTGGCTGATCAGCTTGTCTTTGCTAGACATCAGAGAATGCACACCAGAGCAGCTGTGGAAGCCAGGTCTCACTGATTCTGTAGGCCTGATAACTGTTTATATACAAAAAAAGTAGTCCATGGGTTTGCTTTTGGATATTTATTTTTATGTTGGTAAGTTAGGCCCATCAGTGTGTTGGAGGTAAACGCAACCATAATATGCACTTGCTGGATAAAATGCGTTAGTGAGATATGCTGAGCAGTTTTTATACAAGTATCCACACCAGAGGGTGATAGGACAGCTGGAAAGAGGGGCGAAGAAAAGGAAGACAGTAAAGGTAGCAGGAAGCTGAGACTTTATTGAACAGTGCTCAGAAATAGCAACTCTCCTTGGAGACACTCCAAACCTGGCCCAAGATTTCATCAGTCTGTGGAGCAGAACTGGCCATTCAAGGCCCGTTCCTTGGCTAGTGACAGTGCGTTGCCACATGGTTGGCGCTGGCAATGCAGTCGCTTTGGATGCTGACTCACTTGGAACAGAGTTGTGTTCCCATAGGACGTGGACCATGGCCCGGCTTAAAGCACCTTCACCCTCAGGGCCTCTGTGAAGATTCAGCTGTAGGTTAAACTTGCTTTTCTGTACTACAGCTATAAGCTCAATATCAGCACTGCTCTGTATGCCTGTTCTTGGAAAGATTCCTGGTCTCCTTCAGTCAGGATTTTGTGCCAAACTGAAGCATTTAAAAGCCTGTAATACACTGTATTATATATTCCTTTAGAGAGAGTGGTGTCTCCAGCGTGGGAGCAGTCTTACTTCAGACACTTCCTGGGTCTGTGGCCAGATCAGAGTAAGTCACTGAACACAGCCAAGACATCCTTCTTACCTCCCAGAAGGCCTCATCTGCCATCTTCAGTTGTTTCTTCTTAGTCATTTTTGATTGAAAGCACCTATTTTCCTCCCTGTATAATGAGACAATTTTTGGATCCCACTGAAGTCACTCCATACTGAATGATAGTAACCTTGGTCAGCGGGTGATTATAGAATGAATGTGAAATTTCTGCATCGTATAATTTGCCTTTGATAGGGGTATTCATTTTTCTTTTTGGCATTATAATAAACATGGAAGCATTTGCATTGACAGGAGCTTTAAATTACAATTCACCACCCATTCTTCTTCAGTGAGCAGTGGTGTCTTCAAGTTCCAGTCATTGTCCTTCTAAAGGACAGCCAGTCCTGTGGTCAGACTTATTGTCAGCCTACGTTTCTATTTAGTAGAAGAGAAACGTAGGGTGAATATGATATTTCAGCTGCATTTTATTGAGCAAGTGGCTATATTTAACAAGACTGCTCCCTCTGACCAACAGGAAAACAAGTGCTCTTGTGAACAGCAGTGCAGTAATAGCATGAAATTGAGGACTATATCAAGAAAGCACTGGAGAACAGACTTTAGTCTTTAGCATCATAGTTCGTATACTTGCTACCCAAACTCATCTTCAGCTTGACCTTAGTTATTTTGTAGCTTCGGCATATCATATCCATAATATGCATTGGAAGATCTAAGCTTGGACACAAAGATGTTCTGCAGTCCCTTTCTGTAGAAAGAATATAGTCATTGGACCTACTTTGGTACTTGTGGTAGGTCAGACCCAGTGATGATCCACCTTGTCTCTACTCCATGCAGGCTGGTCTGTGTAGGCAAACGTCTTTGCTTCTAACATGCTCCAGACATCAGGTCTCAACTCCATCTTAGACTTGTATATGAGTGAAGTGGACCATATGTGGCAATGTGTGCAGATGCTCAGACTCCTGCTATTGTGTACCAGCTCAAATTGTTCTTCCCAAGTAATGTGTAACATGATGTGCTACAGAAGCGGGATGTCTGCTAATAGACACATTGGAAGCAGTAAAGAGAACATGAAAAATCGAGAGCAGATGTTTTTTATCTGAAGAAAGAAACGTATAAGATACAAATCATTACAATAATAGAGGAAAACAGTCTTTTCAGTGTGCATATGTTTTATTGTATCAGTAAAATTTAGCTGATATAGGGCTTTCTACATGAGGAAATAATGCAGTGAAACTGTGATGGGAAAATGTTACTACCCTAAATCCTTGTGTGGACTTTCATTCCAGCACAAGAGTGACTTCTTGGTTGAGCTTAAATTCTTTGCCAGGTGACAAATTCAAAAGGATGCCATATACCAGAATGAAGGTTTCCATACAGAACATTTTTGCTTCAAACTAATCCTTTAGACTGTAGCAGAACCTTGTTCTTGTGTACATACAATTTTAATGTGAAGGTCAAATTATTCATCAAATACAGTTTTCGGAAATCAATGCAGCTCTTTTGGACTTTTTGACCAAAATTCAACATGTGAAACCTTGCAAAACTCACAGCTTCCACTGCTACCTAGTACCTCACAAGCAGATACATTACCCATCCTGTGTCTGTGTGACTTCCATACTCACCTGACTTACAGAGCAGCTCTCGCCCTAGGCATGCCCAGACCGGCCATGGTGAGGTGGATTTTGAGTTCTCACTGAGAGCTGAGACAGCAAGAGACTCGCCGTAGGGGCAATAACACTGGTACAACTGTGCTCATACCAGTACAGCTCGTGCTGCTCAGGGGAAGTAGCATAAACAGGCTCTGTGTGAAGCAGTTGCATAATGACATAACTGTGTTACTTCAGTGAGCAGGCTGTGGGTTTAACTGTCCTTGCTCAGGCAAGGACCAGTTTAGTAGTTAGTTATGCACATGCTGCAGTCTATGTTGGTAACAGCACATGTAGTTCAAGTAGATGTGATAGATGCAGGTGTTGAGGCCAGTCTGCAACATGATACCAAAAGCCTGGGAGCAAACAAACAGATGAGGCTGCAAAAGCAAAAGGTGAAGCCAGGCTGGGAATTCGGTCCTAAGCTCTCACGAAATCTAAATGCCTCTTCTCTTTTTCAGTTCTGCTGGAAAGAAAAATAAGCTGTGCAATGGAGTCTTTGCCCAGAGTTTTATCTCCTAGCTGAAAATCAAGCGATAGGGCATGAGGGTAGAAGAAGTATGCAAAGCCAGTACTGCATGCTCGCTGCAAAGCAAACATGATGGTTATCTTAAATTTACCCTGAGAGGCTGGACAACAAAGATAGAAGCTAGCGAAGAATTTTCTCATAGAATCTCCACTGTGGCTTGAGAGTGTCTTAGCCACAATCTCGTACGGAGTCACCTGGTTTAGTTATAATAACAGTGGTTAACACTTTTGTGACCCCAAAACATACAACAAAGACGAGTGTGTGTGTGTGTGCACATGTGTGTGCATATTTGTGTGTGCATGCATCTGTAGGAAAAAAATACAATGACACTGGACATAGCTTTGCCCATTAGCCAGGGCGTGCTCAGGAACGGTAGCAAATCACAGTCACCGGAGAGCAGATCTGGGAAAGGGAGCTGAGAAGACCTCCTGCCTTGGCGGAACACTCCCCACGCAGGGAGGCCCTGCTGGCCTCTCAAGCAGCACCAGCACTGCTCAGCGGTGCAGGGGAGCAGGCACGAGGGAGTCCTACACCCCAACATTCCTTCTGTAATCTCATCAGTGATGCATTTAAGCTAGGGGGAAACCTCTGTTACAAAGCTCCGTCATCACAGTCTCCCAGTAATCTCAAAAAAGTCCAGATTTTTTGCTACCTTTTTGTATGATCTTGATCACTTCCCCGTCTACATGGGGTGTGGGACTCACCTTTTCTTGAAGCACTTGATGAGCCATCGAGATATGCCCTGTGTTGGTAGATGTAACCTGCATTGGTTACGCTATGATGTACAGGGTAGGCAGAACTAAGCTGAAACAAGATGTGCTGGCTGTCTTGAGTATCTGGTTTTGGTTCTACAATACCACGATGATCCCCATTGTCATATCCTAAAAATGTGAGGTTTGCTCGTATCAGGTTAAAGGGGGCATTTGGAAGTTGGTATTTCTTCTGCAGGGGTGATCGCGCCTCCGAATGTGGCAACAAACCCACTTACGCTCCTGACTGCAGACTTCCAGCTTCATGGAAGCCTCTCCTCTCCCCTGCCGTCCCCACCTGTGCTACCTGGGGAAGGACAGCACGGGCAGGGTCACGGGGCAGGCGGTGCTGGGGCTCTGGCATCACGGTAAGTGGCTCTCCGCTTGGCAGAGAGGCTGGGAACCGCACCCCGTGGCTCCTTCCACCCGAGCTCCTGTTTATCCTCAGCCCTCACTGCAGGAATACCCTTGGTTTCTCAGCCCAAGTGGCCTCACACGTAGCCAGGCTTGGCCACAACACCGCCAGTCCTGGTGGCCATGGGCAGAAGCAGACAGAGATACCCACCCGTGCTAACCAGGGAGGCTGAGCTTTTCTGCAGGTGCCAGATTAAACACACCCTTTGTTTCCTGAAACTTGCATTTGTATTTCACTAAAAGCTGGAATCATTAGCAAGTTTTTCCTCTGTAAGCAGAGGAAGCCAACTTCATGAAGAAAAATGCGTACGAGCTCTGCCTGCTTGGGCAGACTGCAGAGTCAGCCAGACTTCCCTGAGCGATGCCGGAGGGCGACGTGGGACGGCATCACCCCCGCTGCCCTGCGCAACAGACTGAGCTCATTTCCACTGCAAAGCCACTCCAGGAGGAACTCAGGATATATTTTGAGAATATATGAAAAATAAATCCCTCTAATATATATTCCTAAAGATTTTGTTAAAGTTTTGGATTTTACACAAATATTAAGTCATGCTAGACTTTTACCTGTGGCCAAACACATTACATTAGTTAAACAGTTATCTCTCTCGCTCTGAAGCCAACTATTTCAACACACTAGGTAGTCCAATAATCTCTCGGCTGCGTCATTTAGCAGGCAAATAGCTTCTCTGTGTAAAAAACTGTAGCAAACTCAGGGATATAAAATCAAATAGCTTCTCTGTGTGAAAAACAGTAGCAAACTCAGGAATAAAAAATCATGGGTAGAACTAGATCAAGCTGCAACACAAGTACTTCAAACTCGTATCTTCAGGTTGCCTGGAGAGCCATCACAAACATTACCAGATTCTCACTCCGTTCTCCTGCAACCATTAACCCCCACAACCACATTCGCACCGGGCCTGCAAGAAGCTGTCCTTAAAAATGCTGGCTGTTGTCAGTGCCCCAACACCAGCAAAACCGCCTGTTCCAGTGTCGATTCTGGTTAGACACTGGGCACTCTGGGAGTGGTGAGGTTGACACACGTGAATGAGCACACAGGGGTTTTGCCACAGCAGCTTCTGTGGATTTGTCACAGAAGGACAGTTGCAGTCATTTACAGCTGGGAAGATTGGTTTTTAAATAGTTTTTCCATGTAACCGTGAAGAAAGCAACCTACTAGAGTTTTCAGCTCTGGTTTCACCTCCTCTCGGTGAGCTGCTGTCCTGTGTCGGTGAGTAGAGGCATGCTGACACCTTCCACTGATCTGTGGCTGACTGGCTTAGTTACTGAAGATAAGACAGAATAAATAATGATGAAATCTTGTTTCTTATGGCTATCCAGGTAAAAAAAGAGGTGCTTTTGGTCAAGTTGCTAAATACCTAGTGACTGAATAACAAGATATCAGTATATCAGATAAGATAAAAGAAAAAGGAGTTGTACTGATGTCTGTTGCACCGCCTTCGCCGGTTTCCAGACTGATGCAGTGGTCTGAAATACTGTTCATGGCACAGGTCTCCTCTGACCACCTCAGCAGAGTGGAGGAGAGCCTGCTAGCCCCAGGATGGTCACCCAGAAGGTTCCTGGGCTGCGGGTCACAGCCTCCTGCCTGAGGGTGTCCCCTGGCACCCAGAGGCAGTCGGGACGGTCAGGATCTCCTCCTCGCAGCCATCCAGACCTTGCGCCTCAGTGAAGTGGCCAGCCCTATGCCAGCCTTCCCCTGTGGCCTTGCCTTCCAGCTGCGGGGAAGAGCTGGAAGTCCTGTTGTCCGACACGCGGCATGGACCGGAGGCCAGGCAAAGGTCCTTGGAGGAGGATGGGGACCTGGCTGCCACCCAGGGCTGTCTCCTTGCCTTGATTCCTTCTTCCTCCTCTTGCAACAGCTTTTGCCTTTTGTTCCATATTGGTCCACAATGTTTTAGGCACTCGGCAGCTGACAGAGCTTGCTGACTGGCTTCAGACGGGTGGTTTTTGGGGGGGATCTTTTCTTTTCAAAACATCAGTTCTTTATGTGCCGTCACCTAGGCACTTGGGGAAGGGACCTCTGGAACACGTACCACTCTGTGAAGCTGATCTTGTTCTGAAACACTGCCTTTTGGGTAAACCCATGATGTACTCCTGCTCCTGCTCCAAATACCACAAAAGCTGCCATCCAGGACAGCTTTACCATTCCCTTTCTGGACCCAACATGTGGTCACATGTGAGTCTCTTGCATATTTCATGGGCTTCTGTCCCCCTTGCCTTCTCGGTAACCTCCAGGATCATCCTCCCAAGGCCGAGGCACTGCGTGCACCATGTTCTCTGCTCCCCCACAGGTGCTGACGTCCTCCGACTCACTGCTGAAATGGGGATTTTGGGGCCACAGCCTTGGTGCGCCCTGGGGCTGCCCGCCTGCTACCTTCACCTTTTGCCAAAGAGAAAAGCTGGACAGGTCAGTTGTCATGGATACATCATTGCATGTGGTATGTCAGCCTTCAGGTGTCGCTTGGCAAAGGGAAGAGAAGTTGTAGACAGTTATGGGGTAGCGGGTGCTAATGCCTCTGTGTTGAAACCTCCCATTTTGCCCAGCGCTGGGGTCTTGCTCAGTACCTCTGACATCCTGCAGTAATTATGACAACAGAGAGCAAGTGAGATTATTAGTTATGCTTGTTCACATCTGTGGCTGGCAACAGTCCCCAACTTGAGTCTCAGTCAGGGAGCACTAGGTTTTCTGGCAGCACTGCCTCTTTTTGAAAGGCTGGGGCTCTGATCATGTTCCTCATCCAGAGCCCCTCATTTCAGAGATTACCTTGCACTATATAGGGTGTTTTCATATTGTATATAGGAAGCAAGAAAACAGTAGGGCTGGTCTGTCTATTTGGCTCTACTCAGGTGTGCAGGGGACTTGCTGATGTTACCAATTTTTTTGGGTCCAAGTAACAGAGTAGGTGGCTTGAACTCCCACCAATTTCTTGTACACAAAATCCTGTTAATGTAAAAAAAACCCCCCATGCCTTGTATGCAAAGATGAGAATTTATCAGTAGTGTATTTGAAATCTGAAGAGTCTCACCCAAGAACTTAGTCTGTTTATAGTACTAAGATTTACAGTTCAGATTATGTGTAATTGAAATTAATATACACAAACCTTTTAGTATTGTCCCCATTCTCAGTTGTTACGATCACCTTTTCTATGCCCCCCTGATTCCTCAGGTCGACGGCTTCAGACCTAAGGGAAGGGGATGGCAGGACGGCCGCATCCTGCATCCTTTCCAGGAGGAGTACAAGGGTGGTGGGTGTAGCCTCTGTGCTCTGGGATCTGCTTGGGGTCATTTTTATCCATTTGCTCGCATGCTTTATACCCCTTGCTCTTCCTTCACTGGTTCACGGGTCCACACTGCACCTGATTTTATACCTGTGCTGTGTTTTACATACACTGGGTACTCAGCCTCAGTTCTCCTTGTTATGCCTCAAACTGGTTTTATCCAGCTTCCAAGGCTGCAATCCTTTGACGACCAGTAGCTGAGCACTGGTGAGCTGTTCACAGCTCTGAGGCCTCCATTATCATCCTGTGCCTGTATTCTCAAGTGCTGTGCTATCATGCCGCCATGCCTATACCCCTTCGTTTTTCATTCTAGGGTCAGAGACACTTCACTCTATGCAAAATAACTTAGTATCTCCTAGTTATATAAAATATCTATGTTTGTGACAATATCTAAACATTATTCCATACAATCATGTAAAGCTAAAGAAAAATTTAAACAAATTAGGTAATAGCACCTGATTGCTGGATAATTACTGTTACTAACAGAGAAGTTAAAACAAAGCCCCTGGCAGACCAGGACAAGTCCAAGCAAAGCCTGACAAGTGCAGAGACCCGAGGCCTGCGCTGGCAGTTTAACACAAAACAGGTAGCGGCGTTACAAGCAACAATACTGCTGTATTTGCAAGGCTAAAGGTTATGCTGACCCGTGTCTACCTTCGTGCTGAACAATGCTTCATGTTGTTCTGTGAACAGTCAAACAAGCTATCAGTTTACACCTGCCTGGAGGGTAAATGGGGAGTTTCTCCTTTGACATGTCTTTGTAGCGGGGCTGAAGCATATGGGGTGGGAAGTGAGGGGGGTTTTTGTTCCCTTCCTCTAGGTACAGCCTTGGATGATGGTGAGAAAAGAGCAACACACCCCAAATGCCTGCTTCCAGAAGTGATGGCTGTTGCAGTCTTGGGACGTGGTACTTGGAGCCCTTGGGGGCTGTCTGGATGCAGCTGATGGCACGGCCCTGGTGCGGTCAGTGAAACGGGGCTTTTTTGTCCCCACGGTCATTAGCTGTTACAGCTGTGTCAATGGCTAATAAACCTGGTCGTTAATTGCTCCCGAGATGCACCTCTAGCTCATTTATATGCACACGTTGCCTATTGCACCGGATCGAAATAGCGCAGTGGCGTGAAGCCCTGCCTTGCTGCCCAGCCTTCCCCGCTCTGCCATGAGTGCCGGCGAGGTGGTCTGCGGAGGCAAGGACCCCCGCTGCCTCCTGCCCTCCAAGTGTTGGGAAGCAGGAGAGCAGGACCTGCTGGCGGAGCAGGTGCTGCAGCCGAGCCGGCTGCGTCCACCTCCCGCACGAGCGAACAGTGCTGGCAGGTGGGAGGGAGAAAATGTGAGCCTGCAGGAGGGAGGGTGGGAGGCTGTGAGAAAGATCTGGTGCAGAGAGGAAACACGAAGAGCGAGCGTAATAGGGAAAATCTGTTTGGTGTTGCTTGTGGCGACAAAAGCGGGATTGGGAGAGTGGGACTTGGTGGATGTGGGGGGAAGAGATGAGAACAGGCTGCGTAACAAATGGCGCGGCGCAGCATGGACGTGGGCAGGGAGCAAGCTGTCTGCTGCTCTTTTGTGCTAAGTGTGGTGCCTGCCTCTTCTTCAACACCGTCTCTGGCAAATCCTGCAGTGGAAAATCACAGCGTGATGTCAACATACCAGGAGCCATCGCCTGAGGAAGCAAGGCTGGCAGACGGGTCCTGGACGACGAGTGTGACATTGGGAGGAAATCCCCTGTGGGAACGGCAGACAGCCCTCGTCACCACTGCTCTGCCTTCCCATGGCCGGCACATAGGTACCGTGTCGCTCACTGTCCCTGCAACCTCTCCAACACATTCTACAGACACAGAGAGATCATACATTGGAAGCAGTGAGAGGGGAAGCACAATCTGTGGAGTGCCAGTTCTGCATGGCAGCATGTCTGTCCCTGCATCTCCCTTCTATGGCCCTGTGGGCTCATTTTCCTGAAATATGGGAGGAAAACAGAATTCCCACGTCCTGCTTCTGAAGGGGGCACATGTCTTTGAGAACACCAAGATGCTGAAGGTAGGAAAGAAAGGAGTGTCCTTCCTAAAATATGGATTAACAGCCTGCAAATGCTGATTTAGCTGATGTGAGGATTCTCTTGATCTTCAGATATCTCCCAGCATCTCGTGGGGACAACCTTCCTCCTCCTATGCTCTGTTTGTATCTCTATGTCTCCATCCACTCCAAAATGTTCTACGTGGTCTACATGTAGATCTACATGGTCTTCAAGAGAGAGAACAATATTTAGTCTTGCAGCTCCCACAGGTAACTGTGCATCTGAGACCTCTGTTTCTTCCACATTGCTTGATGTAAACTGAGGATCACTCTACTAAAATCAATTACATCGGTTTTTCAACTGGCGCAAATTGTTGCAACTCTAGGGAATTCAATACGTAGCTAAGGATCTCACCTCTTTGAGCTCTCTCATCCCTACAAGTTTTACTGTTGCTTTGCAGCTTTTTTGTGACTTTGTAGGAGTGATAATAGCTAAGACAGACCCGATCAATGGTGCACCATGCTGTCGTATTTCAGGAAGACAAGAAACCTGAAGAGGTGGATGGGATGCCTTATCAGTTATCACTGTGTGGATGTCGGGTCACAAAGCCACTCAAACAGATGGAGGTGAGTGCAGAAAGGAGCCAGGAAGATGATGTGGCACCCATGCATCTCTTTCACTGGGAGTCCTGCCATTGATGCTTATGAGTTGTGCATACACTTGTCTATACAGAGATTGTGCCTATTTAGTCAAAAAACACCATCAAGCACCATGCGGAGAGTTAACAGGAGCATTTTACTAAGAACACAGAGCAGACAGGAGGCTTTCCTTTTACCTGTGAAAGGACAGACAGTGTTATTCACCAGACTGATAAAATCACACTTGCTTTTAATTTCACAGAGGGCACACAAGACCTTGCTGAGGCTGTGTTAGCTTCCCAAGCCATTTGACTGCTCCCAGCGTGATTCCTGATGCTGTGACACCATTTCATATCCTTCCAAAATACACAAATGTAGGCAAGAAAGGGGCAACTGTGCTCTTTCTGGTACCTTTTGGCAAGGCAGGTTTGTTGAAAGCGGTTACCAGCCAGCCCTCAAGCTGCCCTGTGTTCTACCTGGGTGCCTGCCACCACCTCCTGGGTCAAGCGATCCACTTACTGGGTGCTCCCTACATACTTTTGTGTCTGTAAAAGGACAGCATTTGAAATAAGTATGATTTTCTAGATCTTTTTTATACATTTTCCACAAATCTCAGCTGACAGTATGCTTGTGCAACACCATCCAAATGGCTCACCTGCCCATACAGTTACATTCTCCTTCTGACCACTGATGGATACATGTGTGAGCAGTCAGCTACTTGCACAGGCTATCTAGGTCTGTTGAATTGACAACACATGGCTGAAAGTCTTCAGGTTCAAGAGCAGATTTGGTCCTCCTGCTCTATTTTGAGCTGAAAGAAGCTCAGGAAGGTTTGCTGCTAGATTATTTCTAAAAATGATAAAAGGTTTCTGGTGGAGAACGCAGATTTCTTTCTCTGTTAAAGACAGCTTTTCACATTCCCAGTGTTGTCTCCATTAGAAGCTTCAGTTTTCCATGACCCTGCATTGTTGATCCAACTCTTCCCATCTCTTGTTTACTTACTTACGGTAAATTACAACCACTTTTGCTTTGTTTGCAAGAGTGTTAATCATTTTATCTGCTATTCTGGCTGACAACCACATATTAAGCAAGAGTCTTCCATTGTAATACAAATGTCTCTCTTTGAATGCTGGCAAATCTTAGGTCTTTTCTTGGCTTTTAGTCAAGTAAATAATGCATTCTTTGCTAGCTGAATTTAAAACAGTTTCCTTGCTTTCCTTGCTTAAGCAAATGTCATGGTCAATACCAATAATTTTTGATAATGACACAAAATGAAAATTCTTGCTAAAAAAGAACCATATACTAAGCTGGTACAAATGGAAATAAATCATGTCATGCAGTTTCACATCTTCTTTAATCAATAACAGCAAGCAGAATTCATATGTCACTTCAGCTAGCAATAGTCGGGTTAACTATTTTTCCGATGAAGAGTGTACTGTTTGTATCTTTATCAAAAATCAGCATGAGGAAGGGATGGTTGAATTCAACGGTTGTAGGAAGAGACACTGTCATTAGTTCAGCAGCAGTTGCTGCTGCTGCCTCAGTACCTCTCTCATCAACATCCAGCACAGCCTTATGTACAACCTAGGAAGAAAGAAAAGATACAGTCATTCTGGACAGACAACAGCCACCAGAGAGATGGATCAAACCCCTTTTAAAGCAGCCTTGCTTTGGAGGATTCATGGAGAAGTGAGTAGAGGCAGCAGAGATGTGAGCTGTGTTGTAGTCATGACTGCTTTAAATGAGGACTACAACAGAGCTACAGAAATCTCCTTAGAACAAAAAAACTAGACCATTTTTTCTTTGCCACAAAGACTGGATAAAGGATGGAGGCTCCACTTGTAAGAGTTTGTCTGCACCTCCAAAACTGAGTCTCCAGGGTAGGAGGACAGGTGTGCCTCGGAGCATTAGCAGTTCCCCTTGAGGAGCCAGAGGTTGATGTTCCTCACATGTTCCAGATACTGCCCAAGAAATCTTTGCTGATACCAGTCTTGGAAAAAAAATTGTGCAGTAAACTAATCTGATCTCCACTGTCACCGAAGGCCAAGCTGGTCTTGTAAGCTTGAAGGCTGAGGCCAGTGTGAGCCCAGCTGCAGGCAAGCTGGGAGCTGTGTGTAGCTGGTGTTTCTGGTTGCTACCACAGAGGGGTTTTCCTACATGTTCATGAAAGAAGGAATAGGGCCAACAACCACGGACTTACTTTAGAAACTTTCAGCTCTGGGGCGCCGGTGATGCCAGAGAGATCTGCCTGGTTGGTGAACACATCCACAATTCCCATCTTCCTAAGCGTGTTTGTTATTTCATAGGTCCCGGAAATAGAAAATTTGGGCAAGTAGAGGCTCACCGGGCTGTTAGTTGGAAGAGAAGGCAGTGAGAAGGATTTTTCACCAAGATAAATGATAGTAAGAAAGATGTAATTCCCATGAATATCAAACCCCAGGGGGTTAGACACTGAGTGTAAAATGAAAATGAACAGTAATTCAACTGCTGGTGGCTCTCATGGTGATACAGGCACTATCATTCTTAATAATAATAACAATAATTAGTTCAGCAAATCTGAGAGCACTCTGCAAAGGACAGTAACAACAGGCCCTCTTTACAGCCAGAGAAAATGAGTTACAGAGGTGACAGCCCATGTTACTCAAGCAGGTGGAGACCTGAAGTGGGGTACAGCCAGAGTCTGCTTGGGGAGAAGTGTGGCAAACCCCAGCACTTCAAAGCAAAGCAGTGTTTTTGGCATAACTGCAGCATTTGGACTGGCTCCAGGGAAGGTCTGTGCCTTGCTGCCTGCACCTTTGGACACCATATCTTCTAATTGTCTTCTTCCTGTGGGATGGCCACGATCGAGTTTGCCTTTGACTGTGAGCTATCTGCAGTAGCTCCTGCTTAGCGTGCTTTCTGTTGGATTTCTCTTCGCGTATTGTCTAGGGATTCTTGGAGCCTCCAAATCACCTACTGCAGTGACTACCCCTCAGTTAGCTCAAGTCTTTTGCTGTCTCGCCCAGAGACAGCTTGGGCTGAACAGCAAAACAGATGGGATCCAAACCCCACTGCAGTAGCCTTTATGAGACACTGCCCAGTGCACTAGAAGGTGATGGGATCAAGCGTATTAGCACTGGCATCAACATAATAGTAGAACTGAAATTGCCATTTGGTTCTCACAACTTCTCCCATAGAGCACTTATTCCTGTGTTGATCTTCAAGGAACTTGCACCAAGAATTCATTTAGACAAGGATTTTCCTGATTTTGCAGATGAGAATGATACATTTTTATTTTTCATATTTGAAGTATCACGTTATTAGCTCATATCCAGTTTGCTATCCAAGGATTTTCCTGATTTTGCAGATGAGAATGATACATTTTTATTTTTCATATTTGAAGTATCACGTTATTAGCTCATATCCAGTTTGCTATCCATTATGTTTTTATTAACTGTGCTGGCATTTCTATAACAATCCACTAAGAATCATGGGTGTGAACTGCACAGCCTTATTAGTTGTGAATCAGGGCAGAGCTTGGTAAAATAGGCACATATTAACCTGACATTACTCATCTGCTGGTGCTAAGATCTCTTCCCTCCCAGACAAACAACATTGTAAAATATGTTAGCTGATGTTAGTGTTGACGGTAGGAGCTAACAGAACCTCATCAGATTTTTATAGTTTCAAAAACAAAATGCCAGAAAATCAGGACACCCATGATTAATCACTAGCCTGTTCTAACAACCACTGTGTGCTGCAATGGTTCTTGTAAGGAAGATATTTGTGTAGGACATATTACGCATGTAATATGTTTGTAGTAATGCACTACAAACTGTTTAAGTTATGGTTTATTTAAGGTTTAGACAGAAGTCTGAGTCATCATGTGTCAGTGACATAGAAGAGGTAAAACACACTAGCTGAAAACTCAGGATAGGAGGGTTGCCTTAGAATTGCCACCTTCCCACTCAGTCAACGGACTATTTTAGAAATGCCAATCTAGGCTTGCTATTCGCTACTCCTGGGAGCCCATCAGGATGGTCTCCACTGTGGTGGGGGGAGCAGCATGTCACTCAGGCATCAACAAGCAAATAGTTAAATACCAACCAGCTGCAAGATTTTTACAGCTAGGGACACAAGCCAAAAATAACCCACTCAGTTCCCAGAATCAGCAAGTTCATAGTGTTTGCATTCCCAAAAAAGAAAAAAAGACTATAAATCTAGGTGCAGCTGCAGCTGACTGGCAGAAGATTACCTCTGGAAGAGATGATCTGACCATTTCTGGATGATTTCCTTGACCAGAGTTTGCTCTAACTGCTGCATTTTTGCTTTTGCTGGCAGAACCAGAAACGCAGTAGCACTCCCATTATAATGAAGCCGTACCACGGTGCATGACAGTTCCTCATCAAAATAGAAGTCGAATGTGCCCATTTGGTGCATCATAGGGACTTTCACAGTAGTTTCAGCGTCCACAAAAAACTCCCTTTCTTCAGTATATTCTGGTTTAAAAGACTTTTCCCAGATGCCTAATACAGAGAAGGAGAATGCAACTGAATATCCCATCCCATCATAAATTTATTTTTATAGAACTAATAGTAGTATTCACCTATTCCTCCATTTGTTAAAATCAGAATTTTCAAATATAATGTTCTAAAATGTGTATCACAGTAAGGCAAGCATCTTTTACCTGGTCAAAAGGGTTCTTTAGGCTCCAATTTCACTTTATTTTTCAGATGCTAGTAATGAACTAATTAGGCATTTTCTTTGTACCTACCACTACTATGCTGTTCAGGTGATCTAAGTGGCCTTTCTGTAAGTTGTCATTTAAGGGCTTACCTGACATCATCTGTGTACTCGTATACTGTATGCATTTCATTTCTATTGACTTTACTCACAAGCCTCAATTTGTAGATAAAATTGGTGTAGGAACTCATATCTGAGTGCTGTTACGTCAGGCTTAAGAGCACATCATCTAACCCACATCAGAAATGTACTGTTTCCACTTTGTTCCTTAAAATGTCCTACCTGGTTCATCACTAGCTTCTTCCATATACAAGTATGTTAGTGTGTATACATGAAGGACTCTGACAGAAATAAAAAAAAGGAGTATGTAGTAGTTTAGGCCACTGAATCTTGCATACCTTTAAAGAAAGGCATTAAAAGGATTAGGTCATGCATGCAGCTCAGCACCTTCACTGAAAGTTAGAAGAGCATGGGGCAACTGGAGTTAGGCTAAATCCATGAAAGCAAGCTCAGGCTGCACGGGAGCTTGGAGTAGAGCTCCTGTGGATACCACAGAGAGAACCAAACTTGAGTGGCCCCAGCTGCCTCTCCATGCTGGGTGGGGTCCTGCCACCTCTCCACCACCTCCAGGATGCCATTAGGGGCTCTTCTGGCCCAGCAAAGAGCATCTGAAATTTACCCCAGAGGGATTTCCAAATGAGTTAGCTTGTTTAGCCTGAAGAAGAGAAGGCTGAGAGGGGACCTGATAAATGCTTATAAATATCTCAAGGGTGGGTGTCAGGAGGATGGGGACAAACTCTTTTCAGTGGTTCCCAGTGACAGGACAAGGGGCAATGGGCACAAACTGAGGCACAGGAAGTTCCGTCTGAACATGAGGAAGAACTTCTTCCCTCTGAGGGTGACGGAGCACTGGAACAGGCTGCCCA
>Ga0065711_1028452_pt1 | contig 41138 bp, 21 predicted proteins | sample Hoacrofraction12_FD_59098 | JGI IMG/M metagenome (GOLD analysis project Ga0065711, IMG submission 59098) | Hoatzin crop microbial communities from Cojedes, Venezuela - Epithelial fraction 12 v2 (version 2) | ecosystem: Host-associated > Birds > Digestive system > Esophagus > Crop | place...
AAGGGAAAGGGAAAGGGAAAGGGAAAAGGAAAGGGAAAGGGAAAGGGAAAGGGAAAGGGAAAGGGAAAGGGAAAGGGAAAGAAGGGAGGGAAGGAATGGTGAACTAGTGCCTTTGTTACAGTGCTAGCAATGAGTGTGCTGTTGGAAATAGCATTTTCCAAATATGAATAATACAAAGACCACTTGGTTTTACAGATCCCAGCATGTTCTTCTTGTTATTATTGGATCTTGCCTCACCATTAAGAATAATGATTCTGCAGCTGCTAGATGCTGAAGTCAGGAAAATTTGTTTGTTTTTTTCCTGATCGCTGCACTAAGCCTACATTAAGATGAGTGTAAGGCAGTGAACCCCATAAGAAACTGTGAAGTAACACAGCGTCATTTTCAGTCTTTGTTAAGTACAGATTTGGATTGCTAATTTTCTGCCTCCTTGAACCACCCCTGCAAAGGTACCCAGACAGTATATACCCCATTTCATGGGCTAACACCGGCAGTATATTTTTTTGTTATTGGGCAATAATGACATCACATTTTCATTTGTACTTCTAGTCGATCTGAGCCAGTTCATCAGTTTCCCTCCCAGAATAACAGACTCCTAAAGAAAGAAGGGCAATTCAGTATGCTGAACCACATCTTCTCTTGCAAAAAGAAAAAAGATGATCAGAAAACCAGTCAGGAGAGAAGCAGAGACCGATATCCTAGAGAAGAGACCTCAGAAGTAGATGACATCATCACCACTTTTGATTGCATTATGGACACAAACTGCAAAGACATGCCAGATGAGTGTGTGACTACCGCTGACTTTAAAAGAAGGAGCACAGACACAAAGTACCTCATACCAGAAAAGAAGCAACCAGAGTGTCAGGGACTCGTGCCCATCAGAACCCAGAGCCTGCCCCCAATCACAGCTGGCAATTCCTTCCTAACTTCTTCCCAGAGCACAACATCAAGCTTCAACTCCAGCACCAGCACACACCATTTTGCACACAAGTCTCAAAAGAGTAGGAGTGAATATAACTTGCTGGACCACAGAAGCAGCTGCCAGGCTTTGTTGGATGATCCCTGGAACACAGACTCTAACCAACTACTATCCTACAAAGTCTGTACTAGGACTGCTTCAGACAAACTGATAAATGGCTTAAACTCTGATAGATTTCACCATGTGCTTTTGTGCCCTCCACGCCTTCCCTCATTTCCCAGTTCTCCATCAGGTAATTTCTTTCTGCTCTATTTCTCAAATCCTAGAATTTCTACTGATGTGGCAAGCTGAGATAGAAAAAAATAGGTAAGTCTGACCCATGACATTTCTATTTCTTTAATATCTTTTCAGTTTCTATTTCCTCTATGTAGTAGCAATTGCAGATAGCATATGGATAGGACATCAGCTGACACCTGAAGCAAGGTGCTTTGGTGTGGGAAATGAGAGATTTAAGTAGGTCTGATAAGCAAGCAGAAATGCAGGCAGTTAGGAAGCCTGTAAGGTACCTGAGCAAGGTAAGTGCCTCCAGATTATGTGTTTTGTGAATTGCATGCTAACACCCACTGCCATGCCTGCTGCCTTGTGTCTGCATTTAGAACTAGATGTGCAGGGCAACAGTACTGCACTCAAATCTCTAACTTTGCTGAGAGCTGCTTCTGGATCCAACCAAGTAAGTCCACATGCCCCATGCTGGATGACTCTTCACCATGCCACTCTCCACTTACAGACATATTCTGACTCCAGGCTATGTCACCCCTTCCCACTCCTTGCACCCTCAGTTCCAGCTCTTTGGTCTAATGTGCTGTTCTTATGGTTTCTCCAAACGTGAATTTAGGATGCTAAATTTTCAGAGATGGAGTAAATGCTTTTATGTTGTGGTTGGGACACTGTAATGCAACAGTAATGAAGCAGAGCATCAGAATTCTGCAGTAAACTCGAAACCAGGGTTTGGCAGGATTTGGGATCTAGTACTTTGTTTGACTCACATCTGTGTTTAAATGAATCTGGCTGGCTGGCCTGCATGCTGGAGTTTACTTCAACATATCAGTGTCTCCAACTTCATCTCCTTTGGGATTAGTCCCATGCCAAAATTAAACACATCTAGCATGCCTTCCAACCACTGTAATATCCAACTAAAAATGAAGCAAGTAAAAGCAATCCCCAAACTTACCAATACACCATTACAAGGAGTAAACATTACACAGTGAGTTAATCTGCCCTCCCCCCGACAGACATGAGCTGTTATCTGCCAGTGGAAAGAGGAGTGAACAGAAACCCTGTCTGAGAAGAACCCTCACTTAGGTCAGGTCACTATGTGAGCCTGCGTGATAGTGCAAACTGTACTGACTCCTAAGCAAACGGATCTGTAATATAGCAAATCTTTGTTCACATCTCTAATAATGAGTAGAGAAGGCAATTTCAGAATGACAGGTCATTCTATGTTGTGCAAATAAAGGCTGGAAATAGTTTTTCAAGGTAAAAAGGATCTATTCAAAAAGTTCTGCTTCCTGAACATCAGGCCACATTCCTGAAAGCTTTATCGTCCTGGTCTGTAGGCATCACTACTTTTCTACTGTGCACTTGTCAGCTATTCACTCGATCATACAAATTCCACACGGCTAACAAGGATTGCTGCAGCACAAGTCTTTCTGTATTGAACTCTGCAAGGTTCAGCTCACATGTGGAAGATGAGAAAACCTACAGGGCTTCTTTACAACCTAAATATAACAGGGTATAGTGAGGCTGAGGTATTTGAGATCATTCATGTTGACAGTAGGAGGAGGAATGACCGCAGACTGGATAAACCAAACCTGAGGACAACTATGGGGAAACATTTCTTCATGGAATTAGACTGTCAATACATTTGATGTGGAAGTAACTACCGTGTAATTTAAAATGTGATTATAGATTTTTCTTGAGACTGTGCAATACTGTATTGTTAAACCCTTGTTTGCTCTGAACAGGACAGGTGGTTTTCTATGAACATCCCATGACAAAAAGCTGCAACCAGCTGAATCAGGATGGACCCTGTGCATCCACTCAGTGCTCCATGATGTGTAGAGGGACTCAGTATAATGACCAGCAGTCTACATGCATGAACAAGGGCAAAAATCGTATCAGTTATGGGAAATCTTCTAATTGTTACAATAGGAAATGTCTTTGCATGTCCAAAGGAAGAGTAAGTCCTTTTATCTCTGACAGTTTATTGTGTCCCTGAGAGCAAAAAAAAAAAGCCTGAGTCTGCTTTAAGCCCAGTTCCCTGTGTACCATCTCCCTTTAACAAAACTGTACAACAATAAAAGGATTCCTGTAGCTGGCTACAAGGACTTCCACTGAAGCCAGTGAATTAAAAGCTTGCAAGGAGGCAGAGAGTGTCTGACAGGAATACATTGCGCAACCCAGATACTGTCTAACGTTTCTTCACGATAAAAAGATCTGCTTATCCCTCCTCACACCTATGTGTGTGATTTATATCTGTCTGCCCTTGTAATTAAAGTCACCTGACTTGCTGTGAATTAGAACTGCATTTACTGCATGAGCTCCAGGCCTTCCAGGTCTCCAGTGCACTGTGCCTGCAGGACTTACAGGGATCAGAAGCAAAGTAAGCCCGGCTCCAGCCCAGCCAGCAGCGCTGTGCAGGCATCTCTCTCTGAGGAAAGATATTTCCTTGTGGTTTTTTTTTTCTGCAGGAGGCCTAGCTGAGGGAAAAAAAAACATTTGGTCTTTGAAGGATACGGAGGTGTTAATACTCCATTTCTCGAGTCATAACTGCGGGGGCTACATGTAATTTCCTTATCACTGGATATCAAGGGCAGGATTACGGGTATCAGTAATCTAGGGGAACTCAATTTGAAAATTATTTTCTCAGCTGTCACAGTGTTGATGGTCTTGCCTGACCATGCCTTTTATTAAAGTCAGAGCTAATTTTTGTGCTTACTTCTACTAAGGCAGCTGGCACATAGATGGGGATTTTTGGAGGCTTTTTGTTCTGTTTTGTGTGCTCCTAGAAATGAAAGATGAGTCAATTTACTAGCTGAGCCTTAGCATTTACACAAAGAGGAAAGGCTCCTGTGGGTAGCAATGAGACTTACGTTACTATCATGCCACTGGTTTCTCTCAGAATAACTACTTTGTCTTGCCTTCCGCTGGTGAGAGCAAAGATAGACTATACCAGAAACTAGTGGCAATATTGCAAGAGTGCTTGCCAGTCACAATGCTGAGCTGGCATCCACAGACTGAAGCATTTTGTATTTATGAGCTTTGCAGTCATCTCTTTTTGCAAAATGTACTGCCATTTACTTTCCACAGGGAAAATGGTGTAAGTAGAGAAATTCCAAGTGATATGGGTAAAAAGAAGCCTGTCTTAAATGTAAGGCAGCTCTGCACCTTCTAACCAACTGGAGCCTCCTTCTATCACCCACTCATCTTTTAGATTACTAATGTTCCAGGTCTAAGAAGATACTTTATTACAGGTTTTATTACAGCAGCCCAGTACCTTCTATTTGCTTGAACAGGTAACGTAAAAAATAGGCTATTAAGCTTATGTTGGCATAAGCAGTATGGTGTAGTCCAACAGGAAGCGCTTCTTGGCTAGGAAAGAGTAAAGCAAAGCTGATCAGTGTGGCTGTTTCTCTCTCAAACGGAAGGACTGACTTACAGCAGGACATTCATCATAACATTTACAACTTTTCCACGAAACACATCACACAATGTGGTTCACCTACCTAAATGCAAAGGAAAATCAAAGAACAACCTGTAAAAATGTCAGTAAACAAAATGAAATTCAGAACAGTCCTGCATTTTATAATAATGAAATTGCCTCCTTTCCATTTCATTCAACAATAAATGCCATCATAAATATGCTCTTGGGGATGACAAAGATGATCCCTTAAAGAAAGAAAACCTCTTTTCGCTGATGTTATGTGGAGCAGACAGAAAGGAAGAGCAGAAGAATACTTCCACTTGATGCCAGAACGTTTAGACAAGGATTGTTTTCCAAGAATTCATATCAGCCTTGCAAACATGATTATGCTTTATACTGTTGTTTTGCTGCCAGATAGCCCCATTTATGAAATAAACATATCTCGATAGAAAAAAACAACCTCCCATCATCAAAGCCATAATGGTACATATATAATAAGCCATTAGTTCTCAGCGTAAGCGTCACTGAAACCAATATAACTTGAGTTGCACTAATGGGAGCCACAGGCTTGATTCTCTGCTATTTTGGAATTGATGTATTTATTTGTGCACAGTGGATGCAATGTGTGTACAAGAAACTTACCAACTTTTACACTCACTTTTTGATTACCCTGGAGAAGTGTTAAAGACTAAATGAAGAGTAAAATATGAGAAAAGGAAACGAAGGTCTGTTTCTGTTAGACACAGCTCATCCATAAGGGATTCTTCATGCTTTAGCCAAATACACATCAGCTTTCCCCACAGGATCCAGCGGATTGATCCAATGTCTATCGCATGCTGTGGTTTGGACCAGAATCTTGCTCTGTGCTGAGCTGAAGGCTGCACTCTTAACATGGGCATTTGTCTGAGAAACACCACTTTAGCTCCTTTCACACAGAAGCCATTTAGTCGGTAACGTAGTTACAGCAGTCTTGACAACTACTTCAGTGCACCTGTAGGAAACTTCAACTATTTTCCTATAGCTTTATCTTGCATAGCCCAGCAATGCATAGATATTTTGAAGTACCAACTACAACGCCAAAAAGGCAATTTATATCATTCCATTTCTTCCTATTGATTAAGATGTCCTACTGCATCCAGCCTGTGTCTCCTCTCGTCTCTGCGTGCCAACGGAGGATATGCTTTCTCCACAATGAGCTATGTTGCAATGCCATGCTGGATGAGCAGCTGTTTGGCAAGAAAACTCAAGACTCCTTACAAAGCTCATCTCAGTTCTGGGGATCTGAAAAAGAAAAATTCAAAGGACCCAAACATCACAAAATAAGATCAACTCAGGAAAAGGATCTGGGGAAAATGTTGATTTGATGCTTGAGTTTCTACCTTTTTAAAAATATTTGATGTGTCATTTTTGCAGTGAAATGCATTACATCATCTAACGTATTGTCTTTTTTAATAGTACTAGACCAAAATTAACTTTAATCTTAGCCAGTAAAATGCCATGGTTAGCCAATTAACCTTTCATTGTCCAGTATCTGTTCTTCTTAGTAAAAATGAAATTGCCATAAACATAATTCAGTAAGAATCAGTATCAGTTTTTATCAGTTCTGCTATGTTTTCCTCTGCAGCAAAACCCTACCAAAGCTCATCTTCACTGCTGATAGACTTCCACCAGTCTCATCTTCCAACCTGCAGCTGAACTCTATTTGTGTTCTAGTACTTAGAAAGGCTGAGAACCTATTAGAAAAGTTTGCAAACTAAAGCTTTGATTCTGAAATCAAATCCATCTAGTTGAATATTTCTACAAATGTAGTGTCTAAATATTCTTCCATGGACCTAGCTACAGGACTATGCCTGTTTTAAGACCAATTACTATGTTATATGAGAGGAAGCGATTAAGGTACACATGAGGGTTATATTAAATCAATCACTATTTTTAATGAATGTAAAAAGAACAAAGCAAGAGTATTTTTCAATCAGTGGTTTCTTGTTATTACATATTTCTGAGAATGATTAAGTAAGTTTTCTTTTTTTCTAGAAGCCAGAGATCTACAGTGCACCATATTATTTACAATTACTTTTTATATGGTAAGAGGTTATCTCTTTCTTTCACAGGTAAAAATTTTCAACAGACATCTGTAGACCAACCCAAAATAAAAAATCTTACTCCTGTACGGAACAACCTAGCTCCCATACCCAACCACTGTGGTCACGAAAGTAAGTACAGGCAAGTCTGAGTTACAGTATCATACTGTGTACCTCCATCACTGGCATCTCAGGGCTTGAGAGGGGTTTCATGTTCCTTTTTCACGCATCCTAGAATGGCTGAGGTTGGAAGGCACCTCTGGAGATTGTCTAATCCAACCCGCCTGCCCATAGAGAGGTCACCTGCAGCAGGTTGCTCAGGATCACATCCAGTTAGGTTTTAAATATCTCTGAGGTTGGGGAGTACACAACTTCTCTGGGCAACCTGTTCCAGTGTTTGACCACCCGCAGAATAAAAAAGTTTCTTCTCACTTATTTGTGCCCAGTGACTCTTTTCTCTTCATAGAACACCACTGAGAAGAGTCTGGCTCCCTCTTGATTACTCCCCCCCAGTCAGGCATTTATACATATTGACAAGATGCCCTGAGCTGCCTTCTCTTTTCAAGGCTGAACAATCCCGGCTCTTTCAGCCTCCCATTTGAGTTTGGACACTCCAGTCCCTTAATCATCTCCATCTCCCTTCACTGGACTCACGCCAGTATGTCCATGTCTCTCTTGCACGGGGGGCTGCAGAACTGGACACAGCACTCCAGATGTGTCTTACCAGTGCTGAGTAGAGGGCAAGAATCACCTCCCACATCTGCTAGCAACGCTTTTCTGCTTTTCTGAATGCGGTCCTGGATGCTGTTGGCTGTCTTTGCTGCAAGGGCATATTGCTGGCTCATGTGCAGCTTGTTGTCTATCAGGGCACCCAGGTCCCTTTCTGACAAGCTCCTTTCCAGCTGCTTGATCCTCAGCATGTATTGGTGCAGGGAGTTACTCTTCCCAAGGTGCAGGACTTTACATTTCCCCTTATAAGAGCCTTGTCCATCCATTTGTCCAGCCTGTCAAGGTCTCTCTGAATGGCAGCACACCCATCTGCTCTATCAGCCACTCCTCCCAGTTTCACATCATTTGCAATTTTGCAGAAGGTGCACTCTGCCCCATCATCCAAGTCACTAATGAAGATGTTAAATAGTATCAGCCCCAGTATCAACTCCTGGGGTATTCGACTAGTGGCTGGCCCACCTCCAGCTGGACTTTGTGCTGCTGATCACAACCGTCTTCTCCAGTGAGCTGCACAGAGTTGGAGCAATGCACATCAATACCGAGGAGAGTTTGGTTCTACATTTGTTTTCCAGAGCAGAGGTGACTGGAATTCTCACAGATGTGGGATTTTTCACTCTCAGTTTCACTTTCACTTGCACATGCCTGTATGACTCTGGTAGCTTTTCACAGGGGGCAGGACATGATGTAACATGGTGACTTACAGGATGTCAAAAGATGGATGACAACATCCTAATGACTGCATGGCAGAGAAAGGTTGCATATGTGAAACGAAAGCCAGGATATGGAATGACTTTTCTGCAGACAGCATGAAAAATATCATGACACCGGTTTTTGTGTCCTTTCGCTAGCAAAAATTAGAGGGAAGAGGATTAGAGCAAAATTATCAGGTTTCCAAAGATTTTGTCATTTTCTGAATGTTACATAGGTGAAAAGATGTCCTCTCTGTCTCTCTGTCTTAAACACAGGAAGACAGACTAGCTTGTACAGGAGGATGAGAATCCTTCATTTCTCTCATTCTAACTACAACTGGCTTGGATAGCTTCTATAACACAGGAGCTAAAATAATGGGATTGAGAGAGCAGCAGCCTTTTTCACTCTGCACTTCCAGCCATCTCCTCACTCCCAAGGCAGTAAAAGCCAAGGTCTCAAAGAGCAGGAAAAGGCTCCCCCCCGCTCCCACAGCCCCGGCAGAGTGTCAAGACTAGTGTCTCAGGCCGGATCCAGCCAGCAACTGGAATGTTCTTCACACACAAACACTAGCCCTACTCTCAGCAGTGTCCTGCCCCCACGTTCTTGTGCTCCACTAAGTGCAAAGCCCCCAGAATATTTTGGATGAGGATTTGCAGTTTACTATTTGTCATCCTGCAGATCAGCCAGGTCCTGAAGCATTCACGTTTCAGAGCTGAATTTGAGATTCATTGCCTCTTATGATCTGAGTTTCAGAAGCAATGCTGCAGCTATATTACTAAAAACGAAACAGGAGAGGTAGCTTTATAGGGAACATCAGCTTGGGTACAGGAAATACAGAATCCTGCACTGCTGCTGCACAGTAAATAAGAGAGGAAAAAGAAAAGTAGAAATATGTGGAATACTGAGGTGGTATTGTGTGTCTGCTCAGAGCAAAGAAAATAATCTAACTACTTCCAAAACTCCAGCTCCAAGTTTTCTATCTTTAAGCTTTCTACTAATTTTCTCTGTGTTTTCTAGTTAAATAGTTGTAAGCAAAATCCTAAAAAAACCTGTTTCATAATCACTGGTGTTCTTGCAGTAATTCATACAGACAGCCAGGATTTTAGTTCTAGTCTCATGCCAAAAACTGTGTTTCACAAAGAAGATACAATTATCACAATTAATAATCATGGTTTAATTAACTAAAACAGCACATTTATTCAGGTGCCATTACTGTGTGTTCATCAGTTCAAGCCAATAACAGAAAAGCAAAGTTATTTGCAAAATAGATTACGTTTCTTCATTGTTAACACAAACGACACATTTGATCTTGGAGTTTCCCAAATAACTGTTTCTGAGCCAAGATTTCACTCATCCTCCATCCAGCCCTAAAAATATTACGGTTCTGGACACAGCCTTTATCCAGGCAAATGGTTCCAGCAATGAAGTCTGAATAAAAACATTTGTGTTTTTCCAATATTTTCATTACACAAGATGTGTGTTAAAAGACATGCAACAAAGCCAGTGGGAGAAAAAAGCAACCAGGGAGCTAGAACAATAAAATAAGCATAAATTAGAATGAGAACTGAAACTACTCAGAGATTAACAGAAAGAAGGAACATCTCCAAAAAAAAAGGAAGGGCAATGAAAAAAAGGAGAAGATGCTTTAATCTCGAAGCAAAAAGATTTAAAAATACAAGTTAGAAAAAGAATAATAGAGATTAAAAAGTAGCCCAGGAAAAGAGTACTTGAGTGACTTTAAACCATAGTTTATAAGCTCCTGCCTTCCAGATGTTCTCAGGGCCAAAGAAGTCCCTCACATGGCTTCTCGGTAGCCTCAGCATAGCCTGGCATCTCTGTTATTCTGCATGCTGCTGCTCCACCCCCAATGCACCCTTTCTACCTCATCACACACCTCATCACACAACTCTCCCAAGGACCCCTGGAAAACAAGCTTACAACTATCACGCACTGCTCATACAATGCCAGAATTATTTTCTAAACAAATGTGGGACTTCTAGAGAACTCTCTGCTGCTGTCATTTCTTCATGTGGCTTACAAGGTCTGACACCATAGCGAAGTTATTACTTGGGGGGGGGAGGAGTTTGTTTGTGCCACCATGGTCCTGCTTGCTTCTAAGAACCATCCGTTCTGCTGGTGTACATACTCCTTGGGCAGTGCCTCCCTGACAGCCTTATTCTTGTCTCTGCAGTTTGTAATAGCAGCCGCTTGAGAGTCACTACTGAGCGGAAAAGGATCCTTGAATTAGTTGGTCTTGTTGCATCACTATGTCTTCAGTAGCTGACTCTGCCCTCCAAACGTGAATAATCAGTGGTGCTTTTGCTGTATAGAGCTTCTGGATGTATGGCAACCAGCCTTAAGGGTTCTCTGACACAGACCACAGTGCTGGGTCCAGGCTTGTGTATTTCAAAACATATACTAACACCAATCATTATATGTATTATTTCAAAGCCATCCATGTACCAGTCCTGAAATCCTTATCAAATATCCTAAACTGAGTACAGTGTGTAGGACAAGGTGGAAAGAATTGATGTTTGGGTGCTGGTGTTTACTTCTTTGAATGAGTATGGGTTTGTGACAGCTGCCCAGTCATGAGGGTGAAGTTAAACTACATTTCTTTTGCCCTACTTAAACCCATCATTAAGGGTTTATCTAGTAAGTAAAGTGTTCTGAAGATATTTTACAAGGGTGTGAACTTGGAATGCATGAATATATGCCTGTACTCCAAAGAGGGAACCAAGTGAGCCTCTCAATGTGCATTTGGTTTACACACCAAAATTTCAATGAACTCAAAGCATTCTATCATGTACCAGAAAACAAATGGGCTCATTTATTCTATTTAGCCCTGCCTAATTCCCACAAATTCAATATGAACTAAAGCAAAGTATTAATGGTATTATTTTTTCATGGAAAGCAGAATGAAGCAATTTCCTAAACTTCTGAACATGGAAGAACTTTGAATATGACCCATGAATTGTGCTACATCACTAAAGGCCAGGGAGCTTTATAAATGCTGCCTGCTCAGGCCATCACAACCTAAATTCTACTGAAATTAGCATGAAAAAAAAAAATTATCCATTTTTTAAATCCTCTCTATAAAGATTCTGCTTTGCCCCAAATAGATAACTGGTTAGTCCTAGAGAATTACTGCTCCTGATAAAAATAAATAATGAATGATGAGTATGAGGCATATGGTACAGAGAAATATGGCAAGGAGAACTTCAGTGTCTTTTGCACAATGTATACAGTAAAAAAATGCATAGATGGAAAGCTCTTTCAGTGCCCACTGCAGAAAGGTAACATTTGTTTCCAACAAGGCAAATTTCTGGCTTACTAATTCTATACTACATAAATGTACGGACACAGAAGGGCTTGCATGACAAGACTGGTGTGCTTCTGCTTTGCCGAGGCATGGAAGCTGCAGGGTTTCTGCTTGAACTTCTTCAATATATTTTTGGCACGGGCACAGTCTGTGACTGCAGTTACCTGCAGGACTATTACTCCCCTAGCCAGTTATTCCCCATCTTACATTTGGACTTTTGGCAGTTTGGGATTTCTTTCTTTCTTTGTTTTCCCTAAGTGTAGTGGTTTGCATTTGCTCTTGATGAGTTTGATTGGCTAAATTTCTACCGTTTCTCCAATTTACCAAGGCCATTTTGCATTGTAAACCTGTTCTCCGGGAAATTACACCCTGAGTGCCTTTTTTTCATCAGATGTGTGTCCATGTTATCTGCCTTATTTTTTCTGAAAATTTGTGACAAATTTAACAGTCCTTCCTTATTAAAACTACATAATTTCTCCCCTCTCCTGCACCCACTCTGACAGTGTCCCAGATACTCTTTCTGATGCTGCCTGATAAGCAGTGAGAAGGCAGACTTCATAGGTTCAAAGATTCACTTCTGAGAATCACCAGCTGTGGGGAGGGTTTTAGGTATTGAGGATTTTTTAGGCGAGGTTAACTGACCTGAAATTCCTTAAGTCCTCTTTTCTTGTTTTTTTGTTCTACAGCCCTCAGGAAACTCCATCCACTGTTCTGCCTATCAGTTGCTCAAGTGTGCTGAATGTTCAGTTTGGTTTGGGAATTTTTTTAAGATCAAAATTGAATCGTGAGGTCCAGCTTATCACATTGACTGCAGTAGTTACTCAGTTCATACCAGTTGATTACATGGCCTGTTATTTCTAATAAAAATTAGTTAATTTATAAGGTTGTCCTCTGTTAAAATGGTCCAAATCTAGATTAACTTCAGATGTTTCTCCGGAATTACACAAGATTTTCACTGGGTTAAGAGAGAATACTCTGCTCCATTCCTCATTTCTGTACAACTTCCCTGAACCTGCACCAGGAAAATTTCTGTCAGAGATTATGAAAAGGGAATAATCAAGGGGGCTGCCAGGAAAAATGCAAACATGAACACTCAGGTTTTCATTGGAGTTGACTAGGAAATGCAATGATAGTGATAGGCTGAGATGGTCACCTTCTGAGCAGAGTGCTTTATGGCAGGATTCTTCCTGCATGTAAAGAACCAGGGCACAAGCACGATACCAAACCAAGGACAAGTGGTTGGCTCAAAGAGTGGTTTTTAATGCCTGACCACTAGGAAATGTTTGTGGTTAGTTTCAAAGAATGAAGCCATCGAAACAGAGAATCCAGATAACCTTCTGGAGGCTGCCATGACTCGTAAGATGCAACTAAAACTGGAACATCTCAGAGGAAAACATTAATAGCCTCTCATATATTCACTGCAACAGATGCAGATGGAAGGAAATCACAGGTGGAATGAGAAAGCAACCAAGGAAAAATTACTGTGAACGACTGCAAGGAAGATTTTATAGCCAAAACAGAGATGGTTTTAAATCCACTAGGGGACTCTTCACATGGTTAAACTGAAAAACCCAAACTGTTTGTATACAAGGAGCTTGTGAATAAAACGGACAATTAAATGAAAAGAAGCTAATGCAACTCACAATAAATTCCAAAGCAGAGAAAAATAGGTCTACAATTACAGTTTTGAATTCTCCTTTTAAAAATTAGGAAATTAGTGAGTTGCCTGAATGAAGAAGCTTGAGGTTTTCAATTTAAAGAAGATACAGAACTATATTAACATTAAAGCACAAACAATGTTACACTGCTGAGTGTGAGGTGGAGACTAAGGATGATCTAAATCCACAGTTTCTTACAAGGCTGCTGGCACACAGGAGACATACTACAGCTGTGGTTCTTGTGTTTCAATGTGGGTGTTAGTGTACTGCAGGGTAATGGGCTGCTTTCGTGGCCTGTGACTTGCAGAGCACATGTGGACCTGTCTTTATGATTGACTGTGCCTAGAGCAACCCAGACCGTGTCCCACATTCTTCCATCTTATCTTCCTAAGATTTTCATTAGAAGTTACCTTGGGTAATAGAGCATCCTCCCACAAAGGTTTTGTTAAAAATAATATTCCCATGGAACATTTCTGCTTCTGTCAATGTGTGGTTTTTGATGAAAAAATGTCTTGTGGAAATCTCTCAAAACAGACAAGTCTCCTTCAGACAATCTATAGATTCTCTAGTTATCAAAAGTAAACTTTTGAACTTATCAAGTCTTATTAATCACCAAACACAAAGTAAATCACTTAATACTGGAGTTGTTTTCTTCAGTTGAAGACTAGCCCTGCCAGGCCTTGGCAACTTTTTATTCATGTTTTGATCACATTTTTCAAATGCCGGTTTGAGTACACACAACACAAAACAAACAAACAACAGTTCAAAGAAAGTAGCAAACTCATTTGTAAAAATGTCATGCTTTTCACTTTCTGTGCACTCTTTCTCTCTTTTTCTCCTAGTTCAGCTACCATCTCAGGGTGCTAAGAAGTTTAAGTCTCTTCCTTTAAATTCCCTAAGGACTGGTGCAGTTATTCTCCCACCAGCCCCAACCTCCAGATCCCAGAAAAGGGGACATTCTCAGAGTCATTTGCTCTGTTCTCTCTTGCCTGGTCTATCAGGAGAGCCTCTGAAACCAAGCCGTGTCCTACCTGCTATCCCAAGCCAGAAGAAATCTAACCCTGCAGAAGAGCTTAAGAAATGTCTCACCAAACCACATGCTGAAAATTAACTCATTACACTGGCCTCAATCAGTTGAAATATATGTAAGAGCTTGTTACAAGATAACTGTACAGTAAAATCTCATTAATTTGCACTAATGATGCTCTTGTGAACTGGAGTGTAAATGAACAAAAAACAAGAAAGGGTAGCACATCACAAAAGCTGCACTGTGTATTTACATAGGCATTTTCATTATAGTTTTCATTTATGATGAAATTACTAAATCGATATTTAATGTGCTGTAAATCTATTTTGTGATTGGAATCCTCATAACTTGTAATCTTGTTGCAGCAATGTGCTGTTAAGCCTTTCACAGAAAACAGGAACAAGGAGTAAAATTTTCTGTGTGATTTAGAAGTCGGAATTAGGGAAACAGAAATTGACAGGGATTCTCTGTAGTTTGTAAATGCAAAGGTGCTGATTCTGAGGCTGTGTGCCATCAAAAATATCTTTTTAAGATTACAAATGTAAGCTCAAAATAAAAGTCAGTTTTAGCAAATGAGGGGGTTTGGCTCTTTGTTTTTCACTGTTTTCCTGTGTTGTAAATTTATGGGGTTTGTGAATTCAACAAGTTAAAAAAGTATAATGAAACACTAATCCCTGTGGACAGACATGGCTATAGGACACACTGTCCAAAACTGTTTATTGCACTGACGCATTTACTTCTCTTTCATTTAATTCTTCACATTTCTGTGTTACAAAAATGCAGTTGTGTATCGTTATTTTCATCAAACAAGGATTGCACGGTCCTGAGTTATTAGGCATTATCTCATCACTTCGGTCAGCAAACTGAAGAAGGAAATCTAACTAGACGGCTGTTCAGTCAAGAGCCTTGGTACGTGCTATACGCCGTTGACTGAACGTTTCACAAGACTGTCCTTTCCTAGAGGCCAACAAAGGCGCCAACCTCTGCTTGCTTCAGGATGCTTATCTAAATCTTGCTGCTATTACTCTGGAGGCTTTCCCACTTCTGGTTACGGAGGGGCTGTGGGCATTACTGTGGGCAGGGGGAGCAGGGGATAGTCCCCTGTTGTGACACCTTCTGTATCACCATTGCTAGTAAACCTGTCCAGCACTAGCTCTACATCAGCAGGCCATTCAGTCAGGACATGGCGTTTCTGTTTGTCTCTAAATAAATGTTTTATTAGCTGTACAAACATTTCTTTTGCTGTGTCACAGTAAAAGACAAACCTGACATGAAAAAGATGACAATCATGTCCCAGTAGCTGCAGTTTCCAATTTCCTTGCAGTAATGACTGTAAATAGAAGGATAGCCATCCGTTGGCTGTCACACAGTCCCAGAAAGAGAAAAGCAGAGCACAACAACAGCTGCTCTGATGCAACACAGGGAAGAGGGAAAACTTTCGCACACAAATAAAAGGATTTTTATTTTTAAACATCTAATCCAAATGTCAGGGTATAAAACTCGAAATCAACAAGTGATGTAAACCTCTAGCTTCTTGCTGAAATCCATGAGAGTAAAAACTCGTGTGCTTGGGCCAGACAGGCAAATTGGTCCCTGAGGCTAGAAGGTAAAAATACTGCATGACAAAAATGTGTGCTGTTAAAGGACAAATCAATTCTGGCACACTCTGGCTTTGCACAGGACCAGTCCTGCTCAGTCCAGCCTCTTCCTGAAAAGTCCAGAGTCCCTCCTACAGTGTAGAAGACTGGTATGTGCTCCACAGGGTCACTGCCTGAGCTGCTCTGTTCTCCAGAGCCCCTAAGCTTCTCTGCCCTGGAAGTCCACCAGCTGCAACCCCCAAATTCTCTATCCTGACTCCAGCCCTTTTGTACCTCTCCCTGTGGCCTCACACAAGAGGCAGGTGGTTTGTAAGTCAGTTCCTAGGAACATTCAAGCTTCAATGCAGACATTGCATTGCAGAGGTACAGCGTGTGGAAGGAAGAGAAGACCAAGTGGCACAGCAAGGAAATCCCAGTGAGACCAAATGTTTGTAACTCCACTGCCACTCCAGCCTTTCTGAGTCAGTAAGAAAACCGAGCTTTTTGCTGTCCAGTGGGATGCCTCAGAAGAGGCAGGTCACGTGCTGCCAACTCCATTTTTCCTGCGTAGAAGGGGACCCTCATTGCTCTTACTGTCTTTGAGAAATGGTGTGAATCTCCTCCATCTCTTGTGTTACCCTGCCTGTCCAGGGACCAGGAGAGTCCTGGGCTGCATAATGGCAATCACGTAAAAGCTGTGGTGGTGCACATTTACAGGCCAGCTGCAGTTCCATGCTGGAGACAAAGATACAGGAGCAGTCTGTGTAGGCTTCCCATAGAGGCCTGAACAAATTTCAAATGTTTCCCGTAATACAGAAAGAGAGAAAGAGAGAGACATTCCCCCATGCCTCAGACTAGAAACTTCCATTCCCAGAAAGAAAGTAGTCAGCTTTCTGGTTTTCCTATTCAGCAGTGCTAATGCAGCAGGGGAGGACAAAGCTGAATAATGAACAATTTTTGGTCTAAGATAACACGGTCTTTCAAATGAAATTCTTTCAAAAATGCAGAATTTCACATGCAGTCACTTGAAGCTAGAAACACACATTACCACTGCCTCCTCTCTAGACAATCAGTTTGCATGACAGGATACATCTGCTAGCTGATTTTTTCCTATTATTTCTCCTTTTTTTCTGCATCTTTTTCTAAGAAGGAATGTTTTTTCCCTGGGTCTTCAGCCGAGGAAATAGACTTTTTCAGGAAAGGAATGCAAATCTAATTGCCTGTTCAAAGGTAAGCACAGAATATAGTACTTACCTGAACTGAGACAGTCTTAAAGACATGGTTATCTGAACTAGGATCCAGGTCACTTTTCTAATGTGTTTCTTCTGTAGATTATCAATAAAGAAGTAGTTCACAATTTACCAAATATAGTTCTTTTAAAAATAAATGCTCACAGAAAGCAATGAAAATTATTCTCAGCAATGTTCCTACCAGGAACTATTCCTATCTTTTGAGTTTGACAGACAAATTCTGCAGTAAATACACAAGTCAAATTAAGTTGAAGGCTTTCACCTTCAGAGGAGAGCAGACTGTTGATTGCAGCATGCTGCATGAAAGATAACAAATGAACCAATACCTACTTAAGCTACACTGACCTCTTGCTCAGACTTTTCCTGGAAGATAATGGCAGGACAGACAATAAAAGGCTAACACAGTTGATTAGCAATTGCCAAGAAATGTCTGGTCAGTAGGTCATGACAGAGATTTTTTTCCCCTCTGTCTGCTGATTACTTATTTCTGGCACATTCTTCTGTGGCACTAGTCGAGTGTTAACTCACAGCATGTTGCAGTGCTGAGGTGTTCGGGGAGTTTGGCTTGGCACACAGAGCTAAGAAAATATACGTATATACAGCATACATTTCCTGACAAAAACACAATATACTTCCTCATGGGAACACACTCTACATTCCATATATCAATCTTATGAACAGAATTTGAAAACGCTTTTTAAAATGGTGACACTTTATTCCAGAGGACCATTCATGTATACATTGATACTGAGTGGAGTGGTCCACTCTTCCAGTAAACTGTGGAGGAGGTTAGCGTTAGTCCAGTGTTTGAAACAGAGAAAAATGTTCATATGTAAAACAAAGGCTCATCCAGTATTATGGGGATCTTTCAAAGGCTATTCTATTGATGAGCAGAGCATCTGATGAGCAGGATAATTTTTTTATATAAACACCTAAAGAGAGAGCTATATCTTCTAAAATTCAGTTCTAAGAAAGCATTTTAAATACCTCTACCACTGCCAAAGGTGGAGATCTCTGTCACTTCACCCCAGATACACTGCATTCTTCTATAATTACCAAAGAGGAGTCGGCACAATCCATATATTTTTCCACTGCAAAACACCAGGAGCATCATAGTTACTACTACAGGACATAAAAGCATAGCAACTTTTCAAACAATTCTAACAGGGCTAATAGAGCCTATCTGATCACGCTGATGAGTAATCAGATCTGTTACTCTGCATGTGCATTATAATAATGATTTAGAAGAAGACAGAAGTATTGAAAGTATACATTATTTGCCTTTGTAGTTTAAAAGTAAATTTTTTATCTTGTTAGTTTCACAGGGTTTTCCTATGTTCCTTAGTTCCAGAGAAAGCAAAGATTTTCCTATGCTGTTCCTATTGGTGGAAAAGCTCAGCGTTACGATAGAGGCAGTTTAGACCAGAGGTTGCCAAGCATCCAGCATCAAAGCCACCTCTAACCAAGGGCAGTAAATAGGACTTGATATAAGCAGTTGACACAGAGCCAAGAAATAAACTCCACGCCCATCGGGATCCTAAAGCCCAGGAGTTCCCTCCCTGCGAGCCAAGAGCCATGGGCCTGCCTTCTGTAGCCCTACTGAGCCTAGCAATATCTGCAGACACCTACACTGTACAGCCTCCTACAGTGACTTTCCATTCCCCTTCTCACTGTTTGTGGTGCTCTAGGGTATGCGGCATCCTGGTGTGACCCTCCACTGCTCTGCAAACACCAGGAAGAACCTGCAGAGTCAAGGGGGTGTTCACACATGTCCAAAGAGGAGTACTTGACTGAGCACTCTTCTGTGCTCAGTGTGTAAGATCCCATCCTTTGGAAGAAGGATGTGGTGGAGTTCCTTGTATAATGCAGGAGCAGACTGAAACTGTCTGTCTTGGTTTCAGCTGGGATAGAGTTAATTTTCCTCCCAGTAGCTGCTGTGGTTTGGATTTAGTATGAGAAGAATGTTGATAACACTGATGTTTTCAGTCGTCGCTAAGATATCAAGTACCTTCTTCCAGTTTCTCAGATTCAGCTCATGAGCAGGTGTGCAGGAGCTGGGAGGGAGCACAGCCAAGCAGGCAGCCCAAGCTGGCCAGTGGAAATATTCCATACCATGGAGGGCATGCTCAGTTTGTCAGTGGGGGTATTGGCTGGGAGGCAGAAATCCTCGTTTTTTTTATCCTCTGTTCCATGAGTTCAAAACCTCTCCTCTCTGGGAGTTCAGACTTCTCTGTTAGTTCAGACTTTTTCGGGAGCTTTGCGAAATTCGCAAAATCTGCGAGTTCCAGGTTCCGTGATCACTGCTGAGGGACTGACTGCGAATCGGTCATCGGGTGGCGAGAAAATTGTTATGTATACAGTATTATTTGCATATTCATTATTATAATTTTTGTTACATATAGTTTGGTTTGCATATTCATTTTTATCAGTAGTAGTTGTAGTCATTCCTTTGTTGTCCTAGTAAACTGTCTTTCTCTCAACCCATGAGTTTCACCTTTTGTCCATTTCTCCTCCCCATCCCACTGGGGGAAGGGGACAAGTGAGTGAGCCCCTGCCTAGTGCTTAGTTGTCGGCTGCTGGGTTAAACCACAATGCTGTCTGAACATACCAGCACACTAAGAAAAGGCTTGGTTCAGCCCTTCCAATGTGTCTCTGTAGCCATCATCATGACCACAAAAGACCCCACAGTGACAACCTTCCCTATCAAGATCAGTTTGGTAAGAGGACAAGTGAGGGGAAGGAGCAGGAGAGGCAGATCCCCTGCTCACACACAGTGCCACAAACCCGAGCTATAATTTCAGCTTGTCAACTGAGCCGAAAGTAGCTTTGCACATATACAGAAAACTATGAAGGGAGACCTTCCCACAGTGCATGAATAGTTGGCTGCACTTAAATGATTGAAAAGAAATGGGACTGTATCGTTCATACACAGAAGCTGAGGGTAAATATCATCTGAGGAAGGAAAAAATACAAGGTCTAACCAGAAAGGCTATACCAAATATATAGCTGTAAAGACTGCATTTTCAGTTTCCAAAATTTGCCAATCCTGTCCTGTTTCTGAAGTGACTTTTTGTAGTAGACTCTCATAAATAAGGCAGATTTATTACTAAGAACAGCTAAACCAAACTGTTAAATGATGACTTCACACAGAGGGAGGCTCTGCTTCCTGTTCTGTCCAACTCCTAGCACCAGACAGATGTACTTTCTTCTGGTCTGGAGCTTCTTAAAGGTTCACTCACCCTCCAGCTGTTGATGCAAAGAGACATCCTGTGTAGGGAATTTATCAGAAAGAGGTTGGATGGTTTTGAAAATTCTAATACTTGAAACTCTAAAAATATTTTTGCGCTTTGTCCTCTCCTGTTACAGTGTCTAATGTTTTTCCCACAGCTCACTATGTTGTGATCTTACAGAGATTTTCCTCCCATTTTTAATTTGAGCATTTTTTTCACTGTGTCCTAGAAACTACAGGCTGAAGCCACTTGAAGTTTGTCATTGTCCCTGTGGTCTTTCTCTCTCAGCTAAACATTTTTAAAAGACTGATTTTCCTGTAAATAAATTTGCCATCTTATTTTCATCATAGGTTCCAAAACGTATCTTGGGAAAGCTGCTCGTGATTTTCCCCTGCTTAGGTTTCTTCATGAGACACAAAATCATGCCCACTAAAAGGGTTCATGATAATTAATATGCATGGAAATTTTCACTCAGATATGTAGTGACTTGTCAGTGGCATGAGGAGAAATTTGTGCCCTTGCTGTCCTACTGCCTTCTGTCATGTTGGGGTTTTTTTACGCCTGATGAATTTACATCAGGATTTTATTGTTTTCACTCTTACATACATGCCTACTGTACACTTAATAAAATGTTGCATTTACAGGCACTTTAAAAGCACAGCTCAAACCTCTTCTACACTGTTCCTGATAGAGAGCTCGTACTGCTTAGTTTCAGAAATGCAAAAATCAATGCATCAGGACTTCCAGCTATATTACTCCTTTCTTTGGAGTAGTCATTGAGAATTCAGGCACCACCTTCTTAACCACGGTAATTGTGAGGTCCTAAGTCTCTTGGTTCACAACAGCAAGAAATACTTTCCCAAACTCTTTTTTGCAAAGAAAATTTCATTTGACATCAATACCGTCAGATCAACATCACTTTTCAATGTTATTTTTGTAAACGTTAAGACCAGCACATGTCAGACAAGTGTCAAAAACAGACTGTGAAGCTGTGGCAGGAACCAGGGTAAGCTCTTTATCTGAATGGAAAAAAGCAAGCACCAGTTTTTGCATGCTTCTGGTGCTCTCTGGTAAGGTGGTAAACAGGAAGATAGTCTGCTTTCACAGAGGTTTTATTCTCTCAGCTTTAATGTGAGGGTAGCGCCTGGCCACTAAAATCCATGGAGATCTTGTATCAAGCTGGAGAATATCCTTATATGTTCTAGTGAAATTCAGCACTTAACAAAAAGTAATCACTCCACCACGGAAAACTTCCCAGTAGGCTAGTAAATATTATCCCAGTGTCACATATTAAGAAACTAAGGCAGAAATATCAGACACTAAATTTCCAGTACTGGCTTCTGAGAAATGGGGTTGGAGGGCTATCTTTGGTGCTCAGGTGTTAACCCTCCAAAATGTGGCTTCTGTTTTCCCTCCTTACGGGAACTTGCTTGTGAGTGTTCAGTATTTATGACAATCAGGTGGAGAAATGCAGGAAGCAAATTAAGGGCTGAAAAGTCAAGAATATAAATGGCTCTCCTCAGGGCACAGTGCAGAGAGTCAGAGCCTGACAGCAGATCCTGGCCACTGGCCTATGCTTATTCTTGGCCAAAAGCCACCTTGGCTGGCTCAGCTGCAAAGCTCCTGTTGGGGAGTGTGTAGTAGCCACAGTGCTATTGCTGATAGTCTGAAAAGCAACATTACCCATGGCTATGGACAGTTCATGCAGGACGCTGGGGATCTTGGCCAGGAACCGCAGCCCCACAGCAGTAGTAAATGACTGAGAAAGAGCCTTTATCTTCAGGAAAACTAAGTGACAACCTTCTTCATGGCAGTTACTTTGCGTGATTACTCTCTGGGCTAGGAATGGCGTAGAGCTGCATTGCATAAATTATCTGCCAGCTGAGATTAGCTCTTCCATTGTCTCCTTGCTCCTCCTTGTCTTCTCATCTCCTCAATCTCTTTAGAGGATGGAAGACAGCAGGCAGAGATTCTGGAGTCACAGTACCACTCTGCCATCCCAAACAACAGAAAAGAGATTAAACAAGCTAATACATACAGAGGATGTTCCAGCTGCTCTCCTGACAGATTTTCTGAATTCTAACTGAACTCATCATATAATACCTACAGCAGGTTTTCTGCAATAGTCACTGAACAATGACTGTTACCACATAGGAGAACTGCAGCCGTTCTCACAGAGAACGGTTTTGTTTCACATCCTCTAGCTGACCGAAATCGAAATTCTGCTGCCCTCTAGTACTGCCCATGGAGGGACACCAAATACAGTACATGAGGTCACCACAATCTTTCTTGGGCAGCATCACTTAGTATGCACCTCGGCACACCGTTTTCACCCAGACAAGATTGTGGATGACCAGCATTTGGGAATGCAGAGCTCTATCTACAGGTTAACCGTAGGAAAGTGCTGAGAAGGTGGGGGGGTTGTCATGTTCTCCATTTGTAACAAATGGGAAACTCTTGAAGTAAACTCTAAATCACAAGTTTCTCTGTTCTTTTCTTTGACTTGCCTTTAAGATTTAAAAGGCCAGTGCTAACAGTGCTCACAGCTGTCTTCTGTGAGCTGAACCAAAATCATCAACTCAAACCACCAAGGCCACTGGAAAGCTATAGGATGAGTTTAGTTCTTACTGACACACTCTGTTTCAGCTGGCATTCTACTCTGAAAAGTTTCTTGTACTATTGTGCCACCCAGACACATGCAGCCATGGAAATAAAATCCACATTAGCGTAACTCCCTTAATTAATGTTCTAAACTCTATAATCCTAGTTTACTAAACCAAATGTTGGGCTAAGTTCAACCACTGGGCCAGTCCAAACTAGCAAGTATGAATTGTTTGAAGCGATGACTTAAATTATCTTAATTTAAAATGTGAATAAAGTCTGTAGACTTTCCTCTCTGCAACAACCTTCATTTGCTTATGGTTTTCTTTGAATATGCCATTACATGAGTAGAAGCATTATTTATTTCCCAGCCCATCTTCTCAGCACTGTCAGAACATCAAGCTAATTCTCATACACATGTGCATTTCTGCAAGCTTACAATCTGCAAGAGCGTGACAAATTCTGCATTCCACACAGCAGAGTTTGGGTCTTTTTTCTGTTGGTTGCTATGCATAACCACATTGTAATATTTAACTATGTAACAGTATTACATTGACAGTCAAGTTGATTTTTCTATTCCAAACATTCTTCAACAAAAATTTTAATTCCTCAGATGCCTGAAGCTGAGAGATGTCATAAATCTGTGTCAAAATGTTCTCTAAATAGAGACCTTCAAAGAAATGCTGCCACAGGTGTGAACTACTTCCTTTCAAGTACATCTACCAACAATCTCAATCCTAGAGTTAGTCTGAGAAACCGACTCTCAAGATATTTTTAAATATATTTTCATAACAGAAATCATATCTCAGCTCAAGAGAGAATTTTTAGAGAGAAAAACATCCTAGTGACATTTTTCATTTGGCAGCCATCTGGATTTCTTCAAGAATCTGAATTCTGCTTGGGAGTATTTATTTCTTCTGTTTTTCAGCAGTCAGCACTGACCCTCCAGCTGTTGAAATGTTGTCCACATAGTAGGATGAACAATTTTAACTCCTCAATGCCATCAACACACAGTAATGAGATGCATTATATGAACCCTCAAACAGCCACGTTGCAACATCAGTTAGTTCCAGTACATCAGGGTATAGTGTATCACCTCTGTGTAGTGACATGTATTTGTTCAAGCGTTATTTTTTTGGACTAAAACTGTCAGTCTGTCATTTCTTAACTGATTACCCAGTCTTCCTGGGCAGGTCTCCCAGAGCGTGTAGTCTTGTCTGTACTGTGATTAAGAAAATGTAGAATAAGAATACTTGGTGGTGTGGGGTGGTTGGGTAGTTTTTTTGTTTTGTTTTTAATGGTAAAGTAGTGTCAGCTGAATGTTCAAATTCTAGGAAAACAAACTCGGCTATCTCAGATCACTAGTTCATTTCTGCAATGTATTCTGAAGAAAATGTTGCTTTCTTTATAAAAATGGTAAGTCGCCTTCCCTTATTTTAGTGGCGTTCTCAATGGATTAGTAAGATACATTATTTTTAAATCAGAACTTGCTTCCTGAGGCTTACACTTGCCACCCCAGCCCTCTGCAAAGAGGAAATGGTAGTGCCTAGTTCGGCACAACAGAGCAGCATAGCAACAAAATGGAAGGAAAGATGACAATGCGTTGAGATTTGAGTACCATGCGCCCATACAGAAGCACTCTTGAAAGCTGTTGCCAAAGGGGAAGGAAGGAACTGAGGAACAACCACAAGATGCCACATTACCAAGGTGAAGCTCACAATGTCATCTGAGCCAAATCAAGAGCTTCAAAGAGGTATTCACAGTAGTTGTGAAAGCAGCTATTGCCACCGGATCCTAAGTGACTAGCAAACAAATCAAAGTAAGATATTAAGGAGAGGTAGCAGCATAGTCTCTGACTTGATCTGACTATTTTTCAAGAGTATCTGCAGGATTATACTTCCTACATACAAAGGAACAAACACCAGAACACAGTTCCAGTTTCTGCATTCAAAAATGGAAACCTGCTTTCCAGGCAAAGCCAGAGGAGCTTATTCCTTCTGTTCCCATTGTAATCATAACAGTGACTCTCCCTTTTCTTGTGGATTCCCGGTGACCTTCTGCTGTGAATATACACTGATTTTCACACCACCTGTTCGTACTGGCTAGCACCAACATAGCTGGGTTAGGCACAACCTCAGGAATGTGTTCTATATACATGCGAACCATTTAGCATTGTACAGCTGTGCCATATAGTGCCAGGACAGTGCTAACAGTTGTGACTTTCTGGGAACACTTATCCAATTTAAATTAAGACCTTACTGGCAAGTAGTCCTAATAGCCTCTAGCAAGAGTTTAAGAAAGTAACCAATAAATATGTTTATGAGAGAATGGAATGTCACTGAGCAGCGGCACTCATGACAGTAAGCTGTACTGGGATTTATAAAAGAGAAACCATTTAGGGTGTGATTTGTGTGGTTGGCTTAAATAGCTAAAAAAAAAAACCAACACATTCCATTATGCAAAATACTCTTTCACTTTGCAGTCAGCATAACTGGAAGTATAGCTTGTGGCAGAAGTCGGCGTTGCCTCACACTGCATCCGTCCTCTCCCAAGCTGCAGGCAAATGTTTTGCTATTCATTCTTGTTCCATTAGACTCTAATTGCACTGAAGTCCATCTGTTTAACATACGATGTGAAGACTTATTTAACTGTTTGCAATTGATTTACTTATATCAAAGTAGCACCTGGACATTCCAGTGAAGATTTAAATCTCATTGTGCTTATTACTGTGCAAATACCTTACAAGGAATGGACCCTGTAATCCCAAAATTTACACCTGAAATAAGCAGGCTACACATAGAGTAGCAGGAGTAACAGTGCAGTGAAGTGAAACCATTTCGTCAAGGTGATACAGCAAACATGTCTTGGTTAGTTTCTTGATTCAGCCACACATACTGCCAGTAACTTTCTGAAATTGAAAATATGATGCCCAGTTGCAGTTAATGACTGAAAATGGTGGCATTCTCATGTCATTATCCATTAATATCAGTCACTCTGGTTATCAAAATGGCTCAGCAGGAAATGAAGCTTACAGAGTAAGCTCCTCCATCTGTAAAAGAAAGTTCTTTGGAGAAAGGAAAGCCAAACTATCCATTTATGATATCAGTGAATCAGAAAGAACATTTGCTGATAGTGTGTTTTAAAATTTGCACGTTTCTCCACAGACCTATGGTAAGAAAATTATAGAAGTCAAGAACTTCATTCTCCATTGTGTTTTTCTTTATGTGAGCTCTGTGAAACAACATTAGGGAATAAAATCTATGGTGCTTTAAATGACACTTTGATGAAACCACTGAAGTGTGAAAGGTCTGCTTTCTCTTTCTTACACCTCTGGTGGTTGTTTTCCCTCTAGTCCTAATCTCTTGGGGCCTTTTAATTCTCAAATAGACTGAAACCCTTCATATTGTCATTGCAGTGTAACAGGGTCTTTCAAATAAGACTAACGTCCTTGCTATTTGATTTTGATATGCTAATATTGTCATATTCTCATTTTATCTGAATGTTTGATTTTATCAGTGTTTCACAGACCCTGCATATGCACTGACTGTCCTTCCTAATTACTGTGTCCTGTGCATACAGCTTCACCTTTCTCACTGTGCAGCGACACGATGGATCTATTAACAGATACATACAACCTTGTAATGTCCTTTTAAGCCCTTTTTAACGGTTACTGTGTTCCATCCTATGAGGGGGCTGCATTTTAGTAGTAGATAAAATATAATTATCACATATGCATAATTACTTAGGCTTTCTCTAAGTATTAGCTGTAACAGCCTGTGCTCCTCCAAATATGTCACCAATATATATAGACTAAGAAATCAACATTCTTTTAACAGTTACATAGCTTCACTTTTTTGAAGGATCTTTCACAGAGAGTGCTCTTCAATCCTCCTGCAGAGCATCTCTCACCCCTCACCTTATTCCCATTTCTATTTCTAGAAGCCAGAGATTTAAACATATTCTTTAAAATGGAAGTCTGCATTTGGTGTAGGACAGCTACAAGAAGGCCGGTCGAAAAATACAGCTGCCTGGATTCTTGCATATGCTAATGTGAAATCACTGTAAAGGCACATTGGACCAGTCAGAATCAAGTAAGTGATTCAGCTTCAAATGTTCCAAACAATTTTAAAATAACATTTGTAGAGTTTTGGGATGCTGTTGGACTGCAAAACGTGCCAGCAGATCAGGGCAGCAGAGCTTTAGGAACCCTTGTGTCACAAGAGCCTCAAGATACATTTAGTATAAATTCTCGATGCTCTGTTAGTATGATGAAGCATTTTAAGCATTTTCTAAATATTTGAGATTTCTGGACTTTTAAAACTTTTTTTAGACTCATTTACACTCCTGAGATGAAAAGAAAAATGAAATACATGACCGACCCATTTGCAGCAATGCTTACACGAGTGTTTTTATTAGAGAAAAGCATTACAAGAAGTAAAGAGGAAATACTATTATCAGCACCCACAAGCTTTGAATGATTTGATGTAGAAAGTGAAAATAGAAAGACAAACATGTTTTTCCCCAAATATTTCTCGTTCTCTTTCAGCCAAACTCCAATTTGTATCTGAACAATATTTCCAATGTAGTTAAAGTCTTCATATAAAAAAAAACCACAACAAATATATATTTTATGTTCCCTGATGCTTTTAGGAAAAAAGTTTCTCTGTCACGGTTTGAGGCTTAAGGCCAGCTAGAAAGTGTGGCAGCTGCTCAGTAACTATTTGAGGTGAACTGTAGACAGAGGTACTTTTATACATGGAAATTCACTCCTCCCTTTTCAAACCAGAAAAACAGGCAAGATGCCAGGAGCTACAGGCTACAAGCATGTTTGTGAAGGGAGAATTCACCTGCCAAATCACGAGCTCCCTGAGGACTGCACGACCTTCCACACCCTCTCTTCCAAAATACACTCTGAAACAGCTTCCGCCTGTGTCACAGGCTGAAAAGATTAGAAACCATGACCTATTCCCATGGTCCTTCCCTGGACTTTCCCCACGAATGTTATTTGAGCCTGTGCTGTGTCCTGCGTAATTCTCTATGCACATACAGAGAAGCCTATCATGTAGCTACTCTACCCACAGCCTCTCTTACCACAGATTGAACAGGTTCAGAAACCCTTACGACAGCTTTCTAAACTGCACTGACTTCAGTCTGTTCAGATCTGGATAAATCCACTGATGAAAAAAACTGGGAAGGCAGACTTCCTGCTACCAAAAATTATTTAACCACACAGTTTAGATTAATGTTACGATTTTACTTCTCATCTGTACTACCTAGGCTTGGAAAGAAATTGTTGCACTGCAAATGCAGTAATCTGGTGGCTGAGTACACTCCCTAAAATAATCTTACCTAGGTAAAACTTGAGACTGGGCCACAACATATATAGTGGAAAGCAGCATTTCCTCTTTCTGACAATACGTTATAAAGGTGTAGTACAGCACTATCCCTGACACCCTTAGCAGTAAACCACTTCAATGTCAACATAACTTCAAGATAGCTTCACTGGTTTCACAACACAGTTAAGTGCATGGAAAATTTGTGCTTTCCAGGCTTGCAATGGTACTGATTCATATATTTAGATATAAATCCTGTATGTAGTAGCAGAGGGTGTGGAAGCCAGGTCATTGACACAAAGCACTACCAAAAACATAGAGCTAGTCTCTATAATTTAAAGCCTCTACAAGCCCCCATAGCATGCAAATTTCACACTCTTCCAAACCAGCAGAAAAACTACAGATAACATTGTTTTGTTCTGCTTTTTAAACAATTTTTATTATCCTGGACTTGAGCACTATTTTGCTTTTCCTGTAAGCTGGAGCAGTTGTTTGTTTCCTAAATTGTAATTGTCAGACATGGCTAGCACGGTTTTTCTGACTGCAGAGCTGTAAAAGGCAGTAGAGACGACTTGGGAGTACTTCTCCAGAGCAGACTGGTCCTCCAGACTACGCATCTGCTTTTATGGCATCGTCAAAAGCAATACGAGGTAAGATGATGAACAGTGGCTTCTAAGAGATCTCTGGGATCATGAAGAAGTGCAACCATCAAAGAAACCCCTTATGAAACATATTATTCCAGTGGTATCTTGTTCCATTATAGCCCCAAAAAAGAAATCAGCATTCTTTGGAAATGTGCTGAATGTGAGGAAAATGGAACATTCCTCCCCATCTGCTGGAAATACTCTAAAGTAAATAAGGATGCTAAGTACTGGGCAGAAATACTGGAAGCAATTTTTTAAAACAACAAAAAAGCAGACGCCATGGAGGCCCCTAGTCGTCCTCCTAGGCTTAGCACTGGAAAGAAATTATGGTTTGGGAAACTAAATCTACAGATAGTTGCCAGATGGTTAATCATGGTTAGTGGAGAACACAAAGGGCTTTGCTTGATGGTCAGGCTTAGCAAAATAACAGATGTCCCAAAAAAATGAAAAATTTACAGATTCTGAAAAGCCTGGAGTACATAAATTTTATGTAGTCTGGCTCACAAACTCAAACCCTTCATTTAAATGCATGTCAGACCCCACTTAAATGTTGATTGTTGCCTAGGAAATACAGGCTGCTAGGAAAAGCCTTAACAAACCTCTGAGGGGAACGGTGCAGGTTATGACTCTACTACTAATATACCACAACCAACATTAGACTAAGATGATAAAACTATCAAATCTCATTCTTGTGTTATTAGTCACTGGGCTAGGAAGCATTTCCCATACCAACGTTAGACAACACAACGTTTGCAATACCTACTATAGTCACCTCAGGTCTTCAGATTACAAAAGTAGGAAAGTACTATCATCGGCAAGAACTCAAAGAAATGACCTAAGAAATCTAACACATTAACAATAATTAGAGACATATGTTTGCTTTTCACAAGAGAGTGAGTTGTACGCCCATTTTACAAACGTAATCAAAAACTGACAGAAACTCCAGAGGTTTTAGTGCAAGAAATAGAGAAGACAGAAATACTGAAATTTGGTGGGGTTTTAAAGCAATTTGTTGCTTAAAGCAATTTTTTTTAATCAATTTACAATGCTCTTTGTGTAAGGCAAACTTAATAAAAGATATTTTTTTCTTGTAGAAGTTAAAGTTTATACACTACACAAAATATGGTTGACAGAGCCACAATGTGCTCTGTATCTCATCAATAATCTTGTTACTTGCCTTTGCTTCGTTTTTACCTTGACAATTTGTGGCCCTCTTCAGACAACTAACTTTGCTGTTATTGTCCCTAGTTCTTTTTTTAGTACTAGGGTTTGACTCAAATAGGAAGTGGATTTGCTGTGTTTCCTTTCCTTTCAAGCTATGTGTATGTCAGTCAGTCAAGCAGTAAGCATCCTGTCCTTGTTTTCTTGTTTTTCCATTTCACTTCATTATATTGGAGCTTCATTTTATAAAAGAACTGACACTAGTGTTGTCATCAATGTTTCAAAAATCAAGATATGTTTCAAAAAACAACAGTAACTGAAAATATACACACTGTAAAAAATGTACTATTAAGGGCTCAAAATGTAGAAGACTTCTGTTACCATGACTTTTCTTCACGTTTTTTGTTAGATCTCACTTATTCACGTGGGTAGCCTATTTTTTGGAAAACTGAAGGTGAAAACTGACCTAGTAAAACACAACTGAAAAAATTTAACTTTGGTGAGATTAGACTTTCCCTCTACTTCTTTTATACGTTAAGCTTTTCTCAGAAAACTTTGGTTTTCGTCTCCATTTGTACATGTGCAATTTTCACAAAACATTATTTGGGCATTACAGTTTCTGTGCACACAACTGATTAAATTCTCTTGCAGAAAATGAAGTCTGTCTGCCAGAGGTATGTCATTTTTTTTGCCTGCACTTTAGACTCATCTGCAAAAAAACTAGTTCTACAAAACTAGCACATATAGATCAACCATATTTAACACAGATACACTGCATTAACAGTACAAAGTCTCATACAGGATAAGAAGGTTGATGCGGAAGTAAGGATTTCTCTTACCAGATATAGGCCTTATATATCCTAGAACACTTTTTCTCCTGTTCACTTCAATAACATGGAAAAAAAAAGGGGAAGATACTACTGGATCTTGGAATAACTTCATTTTTGTACAGCAGTATTTTATAAAGTTTCTGAATAGTACAAATCACTTTCACAATGATCCCATACATCTGTAGGTAATTCAAAATGAGTTCCTTGTTATAATTGCAAATAAGTATTTTCTTATTACTAGTTTCTGAGCAGAAACCTGTCTTTAGAGCACAGTGACACGTTTATTTCCACTCCTTTATAAGTCTAAGTTTCATCCTTCCTGAAGTTACTTTAGAAGGGGATAACAACTTCATTTTAAGTATGGAGTACAACCTCTAAAATCTTTTAACTGTTGCGTTAAGACAAGCTGTAAGTTAAAGACGAAATAAGATAATTATTATGACAATTCATATTCTTGAGTATTTTCCTGTAAATCACTACAAATTCATGGTACTGATCGCTTAGATTCTATATAAACAAGAGGGGCTAGTAGAGGTCAGCAGAACCCTGTAGAATTTGACAATGGGAGTCCAGTCCAACTATTATTGAACTCAACAGCAAATTCCTATTGCTTTAAATGAAATCAGAATTAGGATTAATATACATTTATACTCATGCTTGACTTTCTAATAGGGGCTGAAGATTAAATTCCTCAGAGAACATCGTTACCTTACAGGGTCAACAATAAAACACTCATTAGCTTTGCTGGTCTAGAATTTCATCAGTAAGTTCCATTTCGCATTTCAAGAACCAAACCAGCCACACCATCAGGATGACTTCATGTTACTACCAGTGAGAACACCGAAAACGTACCGGTCATGTTGACTCTGACTAGCTTTGAGAAAAAACTAGTCATAAGGTTATTACCAACAGAACTTTTCCATCTGAGACCCAGCATCCATGATATGAAAAGGCATTAAAAAATCCTAAATCAAGTCCTGAAAAGCTTCTACTTACATTTTTTTTTTTGCAGCAACTGTTTAAGTATTATGTTAGGTTACATTCCTTTTCTCAAGAAGGGCGTAACTGATTAATGAGCAGGCAAAAAGTTGTTTCTCGAGCTGGGTAGAAAACTACCTTCTTACAACACAGCACATACTCATAAATGATAGTTAAAAAAAAGGGTGTCAGTTACCACTTTAGAGCTATCAGGCTTACAGTGTGTGAGCCAATAAGCCTAATCTTGATCTGGATCCAGTGTTGGATAATTAACTTCTTCCTGCCTGCAAAATCCCCCTACAGAACCAGCTGGATATAATTTAAGGCTTGGCATTATTAAACAATTGTTACATTCACCCCAGACATGGTTGAATTCAATCTTCTGTAAAAGGGACTTCTTACACACTGAAATCAGACTGAACTTTTTGTCTTCAACACAGACCTTTCTTTTTTTTTAAGGCTGTGGACAAAGAATTACTGCTTATAGAGAAAAGAACTTTGTGAACACTGAGAATAGTTTCCTCTCATCCCTCAGATACAAGGGTCAGCAACTTGTCAAGGATTATATGTCAGATTGTATTTTTCTTTTCTAAATCAGTGGTTGAACTTGCTGGAAGGAAGTCAGCAGGAGCCAGGAACTGCTGCTTCCCAAGGGGCAAGATCCCGTCACCATACAGTCAATAGCTCATCTGTATGTGAGGCACTAGTTTCTGGCTGCCACCAAGTCCTAACTGAGGCAGTGAGGACAGTAGGTTGTTAATCACATCTTCCTTTCCTTCCCTGTCTGTACCTGTTCCTAGTATTTCTGTCTGTGGCAATGGTTCCACAGACCACATGCTGTGATACCAGCCCACCTTACCAAATTTGCCTCCTGACACTGAGACATGCCCTGGACAACACTAAATAAAGCCAGATGCAAAAGTCAAGAGAAGGAAATGTAGTGGAGCAAGCAAGGAAAAAATAATTTAAAAAAAACTCTAAGGAAGACAAGGCAGGAAAAGGAGAGCCTGATAGCTAAAACGCTCTAGGACAGCACAGAGACAGCAACTACCAGGTCATTCCTGAGAACACCGAATGTTCTAAGAAACCTTGAGCTACAAATAACCTGCAAAGCAACTTTAGATCATACCTTACACAACATTTGAGGAGCTTTCCCAGTGGTGGGAGTAGTACACAAAGGCATATAGGCCAACTTTTCAGTCAATGAGATATGATACACATCTTTACACTAAACATGTAATCGCTCCAAAGTAGATGGGTGCTTTATTGTGAATGCATTGCTGTATTTCCAGGCGTTGATGGTCATCTGAGTCTCTATAACATACGCATATTCTCAGTGATCCACCACTAAGCTTGTAATAACGTATGCATAAATGTAACATTAAAAGAAAGATCTAAAAAGACATGCTGACTATATTTCAGTAATCCTATAAATAGTATGCATCAGACAGTACATGGACTAACAGCCCGATCTTCAGTGATAAGCTAATGATTACCACAGAATTGTAAAATAATTTAGGAAATAATTTAGAAAGAAAGCTCTGAAGACACTGTGGTCCAACTCTCCACTCAAAGCTCATATTACGCACCATCAGCTCATGGGAGAACAGTGCACACAACACATCCAAAGATGAGATTACCCAACTTCACAACAATGTTTTTCAAACATTTAATTTAAAAGAACCTGCACATACTATTGCTGTTACATGTTGACATGCATGTAATATACAGTATGAAGCTGCCAACAGGAACCTACCAGCAGAACGTCAACATAATCCGAGAAATTTTCATCAGATCCAATGTAACAAATTTGTTAATGGCTCCTTTTGATTCAAGCTTATCAGGCAATTAATGAGTGACATAAGAATTTCTAAGCACTTGTGAAATACATTTATTCACAGTGCTAAGGACTGTATATAAAATATCAGGATAGTGAAACTGCTAACACTTCTTGTTCAACAAAGTATCATTGGTAAATCAATTATTCTTTTAGTTGATATTATCACAGTCAAATAATAAAATTCAAGTAGTACTTTATGAACTATAACTTTGCAGCAAATACTAGGAAGTAGTTTCATAAAGGATCTATTCAGAAAAGGCACTAAAATACGAACAGGAGCAGCTTGTGTGTCTCAGGATATATTGATACTGACATGACTTGAACCCAATCTTGAGTACATACCTATCTCCAAGAAGATTCTCCCACTGCTTAATTAACTATAGACAAAATATATTTAAGTCAGTCTTTACAGGCTGAATAACAAGTGGCCCCAATCACAGAAGAAAGGAAGGGCAAAAGGGGCAGGAAAGTGACAAAGAAAGGAACAGACAATGATAATGTAAAAAATGAGTGACCATTAGTCTATGATTAGGATAACGATTTGGTTTGTACGCTACATCTCTTACCACTAATGCTTGTCTGCCACTCTCTTTAATCTGTCAGGATCCCTGATTCTGGGAGAAGGTCTGCATTTTCCCCATGTTTATACACCAGCAAGACAATGAGCTCCTAGTACAGTCTGGGAAATTTTAGTGCTGCAACAAAACTAAAAAGAAATCACAAAAACTACAAAATTCTGTTCTTGGAAGTTAAAGCTTGATTACAAATTTTCATACCAGAATTTCAAGTAACAATGACAATTCTAAATTGAGGCCCTGGCTCTAGGAAGAACGTTTCTCAGCTCAGTGTAGGAGATGCTTTCAGGCTATGATTCATATCTCTCTGGTTCATCTCTTAAAGCAAGCTTCTACTGCTGTTGGTGCTACAGAGGAGGTTCAGTACTGGGAAACTGGGCTTCATTTTGCTATGCCTTACACATGACCGCCACCATTTTTGTCTGCTAAATTCTGACTGCAAAGCACTTTTTACTGCAGGTGGAGAGACAAGAAGAAAAGGAACTCTGTGTCACAATTTCAGATTTTTGGCAGAATTTGATTTGTTACATAGCTAAGTGATAGTATAAATATGGCACACAAATACTGTCATCCAATTAATCTTCTCCCTGAGATGACCCTTAGAAGGAATTATTTTGACAGAATGATTCTGGAGCAGTTGTAAATGTAACAGCTATATTTAAGGTAATGCTAAAGGGAGCAGAGAAAAGAGGGAAAGATACGAAAGTAAGGTTGCCAATGGAAGAGGAGAAAAAGAGCACAAGGAGATAAGAGAAAAAAAGAACTCTTAAAAATGGTAAAGAATAACAGTGAAGGAGGGGAAGGAGAAGAGAACACAGATCAAATAAAATGCAAAGTAGATCCTCAAACGTAGGGAAGCATATGGGACAAACATTTTTATCTGTATCTTTGTACCGTACATAAAGTTGCAGTATGAATTTGCTAATACAAATCATTATTGCTTCTTTTATTTTCCTGTGAATGCATAAATCTCCTAGGTACCTATTGTTCACTCCAGATATAAATTATTTAAGACCTGTAGCTGACGGAGGCTATACCACAGTCTAGTATGTCTTAGCATTGAGAAATTATTATCAAAAGCCTCTATTCTCCTTTGTTCTCTTTCTTTCTATTGCTTACTTAATTCCATGTACAACACTTTTGTGCTACAATTTAATGTACAAATTCCTATACTCCTTGCTGTATCTCTTAGGTACACACTCACACACAAATACACCTGTCATGCTGAGTTTTGTTACTGTTCAGTTCTTCCGATTCTCAAGTCTTCATTCCTTCACTGTATGAAGTTGTTACTCTGTCTCACGAACTCACTCACTTTTCGTGACAATGCTCTCTTGTTAAAATACTCAGAACTTAAATACATTTCTCCGTGCATAGCCTTAACTGCTCAGAGTAGCATGAGTCAATTGAACTATATGGTAGCAGTGAATGAGGGGTTCTCTGACACAAAACTTGGCTTCAGTTTTACTGACGAGAACGTACTTCCCCATGAGTCCCACAGCCTTTACTTGTAGCAACAGGCTCCAGCCTTTTGTGTTTTGCAACAGCTCAAGCAGAAAACTTCAAGCACAAATCTGTCAAGATCCCTTTTTTAAAATGTGTCACTTTAACACAATTGACTATATATCATTGCTGGTAGCTCTCTTCCTGGAAATCAAGTGGTACTTCACTGTATTGATTTCTGTCTAACAGTAGGTATAGCGTGGAAAAATACAAGTAGGATTTGTCAGTAGTTTGCCTGTAGCAGATTTTCTCTCTGTAAGCTCCACACACACTGTTTCTTCAATAACTCTCTACCATCCTATACTGAGAAGTCACAAGCTGTAGCATCAGAAAACCAATCTTTTCAGCCCCTAACAACAGCTTAATTCATACACAGCATGCTACAACAGAATACGTCTTCAGAAGCTTGAGTGTCACCCTGGTGTGTGAATTCACAGGAAGCAAGTTATGGCAGTTAAAAAAAGTCAAACTGAACTATTTTCTACTGCGTGCAGGTTCTTATACCACAACCACCCTGCTGAGTACTTTCCAGTATTAGCATGACTAGCAGTTATGAAGCACAGCAACTTAAAGCAAAAGTTGTCATTTGTTATTACAGCTTCTCTTTGTGCACAAGAATGTGCTAGCTGGTACCTCACTGTTTAAGTTATGGCAATTGTTTTAATGTTGTGTTATTCTGTGATCCTGCTTTCCCTATATAAATTAAGTAGTACACCTTGCACTTAGAGGAAGGATGAAAAGGCCAACAATAGCTCTTCATGTTAGAGTCATTCCACTACACAATACCAGCACTCACACAGACAAGTTTTAGCCTCAGGACTGGGCGCTCCACTGTGCGATGGGGCAATCACAATGTGGAGCCCAGAGTCAGGCACCCCTGTCCCGTCCCTGCTATGCTCTGCAGTTGAGGACCAAGAATGTGAGCTCCATTTGGAATTCCATGCCTCCTAAGCCAATTATCATACAACCTGCAGAGGCATGTCCTGTGATTTTGTTCTGCACTACCTGGAACACAGTTACAGCCTGTCCAAAACACCAGGAAGGCCCGAAAAACCATGGCCAGTCACAATCTGTCTGACTAGGACTGGTTCCTTGCTCACTGGAAAGGACAGAAAGTGCCACTTAGACGTATTTTTTAAGAGGTCGACATCAGAAAGGAATACACAATTACATCTATATAACACAGACTGGCTGTGAATATACATCCTATAACACAGGAGACTGAGCCATAGCCCTGAGTTTTCAGAATGCCTTTTTCCATTGCTAGTATCACTTCTGTCAGCCCATATTCAGGCTCAGCTCAGCTGTTCTTCACACATGACCTTATTTTGTCCAAATATTAGACTACCTTGGCAATTACGGACTGACATAGATTTTCTGGTATATTTGTTACTGGCCATACTGCTCATGAAAGTCTTTGTGGCCAAGTAGGAAAGACAATCTCACTGATCTCCTTTTTAATTGTTTTCTGCTACTTCTAGTTGGGTCTTCTTGTCCACTGCCTGAGAGTTCTGCCTTAAGCATTTGTCCAAGTACACATCTACACTTTCGGCTGTATATGCAGAATCACTCCAAAGGCTTCTTAGCTCTAGCAGCTGCCAAAAGCATACTAAACTCACAGGCAGCTTGTGCATGTGGCACAAGTGACTGCAGCACGTTGTAACACCTTCAGCTCATCTTAGCTACCAGTCTGAATCAGCAAATCCTTGCAGTGAACTGCAATATCACTATACTATTCATTCTAACTTAAGTATTTTCGATGTTTGATTAATTTCATCCTTTTCAGTATTTTTATCTTCACTAATATTTTGTATTTACTTTCTTTGGTTTAGAAGCCTTTTCATTTTTCTGGTGTCACTTTTGGCCTTGTTCCTCCAGTGAAGGTCAGACCCTTTTTTTTCTGATTGTCCTCCCCACTATCTTTGGGGAAAAAACACCACCAAGCAACATGTTCCACCAGTCAAAGCTTCCGGCCTAGGTCTAAAATTACATTAGCCGTACAATTTCCACCTCAGAAAAATAAGCAGATTGCTAGGTTCCATACCACTCTGTCAGACATGACATTATTTTTCAGTGGCTATAACCAAACTTATTTCTATTCCACAAGTCCTGCTGTAGCTTCATGGTGTTGCCATTCCTCTTCCTGAGAATCACAACAAAAGAATTGGATCAAGTCCTCTTCAACAACCCAAAGCTTCTCTGTCAAGCTTATCACAGGCAGAGGGGTCAACTATCCCCATTTCAAACTTCTTCCAGTGATCACAAGATTTTCCTGAACTGCTGAAGCCCAGTTACAGCTCTACAGACCCTGGCTGAATTTTGCAAGACCTGAGTCTCAGATTTTAGCAACCTACTGGGCACAATGCTAGAGAATGAGGATAGCCCTGCTGCCATATGCATCATTCATTGCTGGGTGCAGCCAGTGCCATCAAGTATCAAGTGGACTTGCTTTTGCCTATGTTGTACATATTGGGTTGGTTGCAATAGTGGCTGCTTGGATCAGTGAACTTTTGCCCCTTTGTCACAAGGATCACAAACACCTACTTACTCTAGGGAAAAAGCAATATCCTCCAATCTCCCTCAAAAGAAAGTAATTAATTACAAAGCCTGTTTTTTGCTGCCACTGAGCAGCTCATGTTTGGCAAGTTATAAAGCTGGGAAATGCTGTAACCCTCACTAAATCATTTCCAGCAGTTACGTCATCTATTTTTTCCTTGCTGCTGTCTACCTGGCCTGTATCCTCCCTTCTTCTTCAGGGGACTTTACCATGACTTCATGACCTACAAGACTGTGGCTTCAACACAAAAGTCTGCTACTGTTATGGCCGCCCAGGCCAAAGGACAAGTCTTCTCCACTCATGGGGGAAAGAAAAAAAAAAAAGTGACTCTTCTTACTGCTAAAGAATGTCAGAAGATGGAGATCCATCTTGAGTGTAAGGACACTGAACACCCATATTTGTAAGTTCAAGTTCAGGCCAGTGATACAAGCTCAGATAACATCATCACTTCAGCAAGAGGTTTGGATATGTCACCGAACCTCCCACACAAATAGTTCCATATAGTGATTCAGCCATCTGACAGAAAATGTCTTTGACTTGATACAGGTCAGAATATTGCCATTAAAGGGTCTTGTTGTTCAACTTCTCCATGACTTTAAAAATCTTTCCCAAAATCCCTGTTCTGATGGTGACCCATCTCCAACAAAACCACATCTATCCAGGACGGAGGAATCTTTTCACAGCCCAGATGCACCTATGGGATGCTTCACGTCCTTATACTGAGATAACAATACATTCCAGAAAGATCTTTCTTCATTGACTGCAGACTTTGTCACAACTTGGTATAAAACTGCTGAAATGATCCATAAAGTGTGGTACAAGTTTGTTCCTAGGCAATCTCTAACAGCATCTCTAAAAATATCTCTGCTCCCACCGTCAAGCAGCTACCCAGAAACCTCTGCCCATCCCTGAATGTTTTTCAAGTGTTACTGCCCATCGCCATATTCCCAGGCTATCCCCCTCTTCCTGGGGTTAAAAAAACAGAGGGTGTGAAGGCATGCTCCACCTACCTATATTCTTTCTAGCTGTGGATCATGTGAGCTTGGAAATGTCCTATACAGCCCTGATCTTAGCACTGTGTTGGAACACAAATTGCAATGTAAGTGAACAGACAGATAAATCATCTCAAAGACCTTCCAATTCCTGAAAATTAACTTCCTTTTATTCTTGCCTTATAGATTTGTGAATTCAATAGACTAACTTTTCATATATTATAGATACGTAATGCTCAGTGCAACGTGCAGATTAAAATGCTGGTTTGCAGGAACATTTCTAAAATGTGGCCAGAATTTTGAAGTTCTCTGGGTATTTGAAACTTTAAATTACTGGTGCTTATATTACCTATATAACAGTACTATACTCCATATACAGTACAGTATACAGCAGTATAATGCGTATCGGTGGGGAAGAACTTAAGGCCATAAATCAAAATAAAGAGTCCTTCAGTAAACCATCCACGTGCGGGAAAGGCACTTCACAACATGCTCAACGCGTTTAATTGTTTTCGTTACCTAGGATCCCAAATGTCCTGATTCTATCAAATGGCAGTTGTAATGCTATCAACTTGTTTTTACCTGCTTGCACTAGAAAATGTCTAATGATATGGTAAGAACAGTCAGATTTTTCATGTGTTACTGAAAGAACAGTCTCTGTATTTTAAAAGGCCACAGTCCAGGCAATTTATTTATACTCCAGGCTACAAGACCCCGTGCCAGGATGTAAGCATTTACAGCTCCCATGGACCATGTTGTTTACACCAGCAGAGGTTTTGGCCCAGCATTTGTGACCACAGTCGAGTTTCACCTTCACCAACAAGACTCAAAACAAAGCACTAATTACTAGAGAAGATGCTGACACAGAACTAGAAATCACTGCAACACGAACAATCCTCCTGTCAGATTAAAACCCCAAGTTTCATAAGCATAAGAACAAAACTCAGCCCACTGAGTGATGTAGTGTAATTGACCAAAATATTCCATCCTGCCTGTGAAAGAAGAAAAAGGTTAATACAAACCGCATTTGGGGTAGATGGTGATCATTTAGAAAAATATGTAGCTTACCACCTGTAATTCCACTTACTTCCATTTGCAACATGGATGTCAAATTATTTCCTCTGAGTAGCATAGGGCAAGACAAACAGCAGCGCTGACTGAAAATTACTGGACTAACAACATCAACAAGATAACTAAGTGATCAACTGGGGCTATTACAACTGTCTTCAGGTCACCCGCAGGGACAGTGGCCATCCCACCATCCATGTCACCATTGCAGTTAGGGCTGGTGGAAAATACAAAACTGACTTAGGCCTGCTGACTATAGCAAAATGGGACTCTGTCTGTACATAAGGCTATTTCTTTATACTTTTGAGGTATGTTTCCATGCATCTAGAGTTTGCAAAGGTTCTGAAGGGAAGATATATAGGCAATGACGTTGTCATCACTTTCCAAACCTACAATAATATTCAGGAAAGCAAATCATCTTGGAAGAAGAGCTCATGCCAATACAGAACGCAGCAACTAAATTGTTACTATATTAATGATATTTTGTCCCAATACAGAATAATCAAGTACAAATGCAAACAAATTGGTTTGTTCTTCTGTGCAGCTTCAACTATGTGGAAACAGTTTTACACTGAGTCTATAAATAGCCCGTGAAATACAAGAGCTCTTGCCTATTCGAAGAGTTACAATACATGTCACATGTAAGTGAGACCTGAGACAGGATTTGATTTGAAGGGGGGGAGAGTGTTGTTCTACTAGTTCTGGCAATAAACCAGAAATCGCTTCAGGCTATCGGGTTTCGGAATGAGAATGTCACAAGAGTCTTTCTGTTGGCTGGGGGAAGGACAGAGTTGAGTGTCGACTTCTGGAATGTCTGTTTTGCACCAGAACTCTAATGATCTTACAAGACACAGAAGATATGCTAAAACG
>Ga0065711_1001649_pt1 | contig 41133 bp, 21 predicted proteins | sample Hoacrofraction12_FD_59098 | JGI IMG/M metagenome (GOLD analysis project Ga0065711, IMG submission 59098) | Hoatzin crop microbial communities from Cojedes, Venezuela - Epithelial fraction 12 v2 (version 2) | ecosystem: Host-associated > Birds > Digestive system > Esophagus > Crop | place...
AAAAAAAAAAAAAAAAAAATCTGCCCTCAGCCTTTAACTTCTTTGTCTGGGGTTACCTGTCTGCTCCCTGGGTGCACGATGAAGCACAAGCACATTATCTTGAACAATTTGGGAACTCATATAACTCGGGTCATAGAACACCCACATTTCAGAATTTGGACTTCTGGCCCTGCATCTCACAAATTGAAGTATACAGAGCATACTGATACTGTTTTCAGATTTGGGACTCTTTTGAGATGAAACAGCTATTACGGCCCATTTTTAAGGGATGATACAGTGCTGCAGGATGAACAGGGCTTCAGAGGTGTGGATTTGAATTCCTCTACTATACAGCTTCTTTCCAGTGGACCTGTGGATACGGGTGAGGGAACATTCATGGGTAGTCTAGCAAGGTCAATGCTCGAACCAAACTGATCACGTCACCTTGATCAAATCCAGAAAGCTCAGAAGTAGTTTGGAAGATTTTTTCAGCAAAGACCTTAGATATTGGCTAGGTTCTGTCCCAGAAGAGGCAGACGGTAGCACTTCTCATCCAGGAAAAAAAAGCACACCAGTCTCACGTTAAAGAAAACTGTCTATGAGCAATGTAAGCTGACCCACATTCAAAGATTAACAACGTTATTTTGAGGAAAGTTCTCAATATTTAAACATTTGAAAAACAGAGGAGCCTAGGGAGTCTATTGAAGAGCATGCCACACTTCACATTTGAGACGCAGATATACTGAATCCGGTCAACATACGTTAGTTCTCCTTTATTCCTAAAAAGGCCACTTTTGAGCATGGGAGAAGAAGGTGATGGTGGAGGTACGGTATTTCCAAAGTGTGAGGCTATTTGCAACTTCATTTGAGGCCCTGATGAGTCCACTCCCTTAGGGGGATGCACTTGATCTCGATGGACAACTCCCTTGCAGTTGCCATTGGATTCTTAGAACTTTTTGTCAAGAAGTACAATCAGTGCTTGCTTCTTGAAAGTTTTTAATTACATTTCTTGAATTTTCTAATCTTGAGGTTTAAAATACAAATCCTTGTATCAGACACAAAGAGCAGTGCATCTTAAATTCATAGCTCTTGTGTGTTGTTTTCTGAAAATGTTGTATGAAGGACATTTCAAGGTTATACATCATTGACATGGATCAAATGGCAGCATTTATTAGAGGGAAGAAAGTCAAACCAGATGTAATGGGAATCCTCATCTGCTTCCACTAAAACTGAAACAGAATCTAGTTTTGATGTTAATTCGAATAGCAGCCTGTGAATCATATTTCAGATTTTTAAAACAATGGTAAAATCCTAAATTTGAGGTCTGGATAATTTGATGTCTGAATTCTGCTTCTCCTCTCACAAGTGCACACCCAGTAAAGAGGAGTTAAGTGTTCTTAGTTAACACATATACATATATATATAATTGTACTTTTGCAAAAAGTCTATAGGTTTTCCTTCTTTGTTTCTGAGGGCTATTTCATTTAGACTAAATACATGTTATGTCTGACAAACAAATTTTATGTCTAAAGTCTACTGCTTTCTACAAAGGAATTACACATAATAGAGTCCCTTTCTTTCCTTTCTGTAATATTTATTAATCCATCTTAATGTATGATTAGATCCCATGCAGTCTTTTTAAAAATTTAGGCTAACAAACCTTTTTTTTTTTAATCTCCGTCTAAATCTTTCACTGGGGACACAAATTCTGAGTTGCATTAGATTCATTTCTCTTTGCAGGTTGCCTCATTTATCTTTGCAGATTGCCTTCACAGTAGTCCACATGTAATCAGTTCCATTTCCTTTCACAGTTCCTCTTGCTTCCCTACCCCACCAAGGGTCTCTAATATTTCCACTGTCAGGGCCTTTTTTCTGCCCCTTTCCAGCTGAGTAAGGCTTGATGTTGGTGGGACTCCACTGTAACGTAACTGATATTTTGCTACAACACAGGCGCAGACACTTCTCTGTGGTTCATTAGCTGGTACCTGAAGTTCTGGTCCTGGATGTGTAGGGCATCCCCTTTCTTGACTTGAAATTCAGTGACCACAAGGTAGGGTTTGTCAGAGGCAATCGGCATTGCTACCCCTGGTAGAACATCTAATTAGCTAAGAGGCTACAGGCATTCAGGGCTTCCTTCGACAGAAACGAACAGTGAAGTTCTTATGAACACCAGACCTATGGAATACAAAGCCAAGGCTGGAGCTCATGCTGGAGTAAATGATAAAAAAAAAATCCCAAACAAAAAAAGCTACTCCCCAAACCAAACAATAGTCTTTGCTTTCTTTTTGTTTGTTTCAAAACATTGAATTATATTATCACATAATGTAAACTCTTTCCTGTAAGTTCTCTTTCTTTTCTTAAGCTTTAACCTCTACTTCTATGTCTTTCTCCTTTTTTCCTTAGTTCATCTGTTCTTTTTGTCTATTGTATTTGCCAAAATAGAGAACAAGCCCACGTAGCAAGCAGCCTCTTGCCTTCCCCCGCTTTAGCCTCACATCCTCCCTTCCCAAGTCCGATCTGCCTTAGTCTGCTTTGTATTTCTAGATAGATGGGAGCCGGGTCCTGTTCAGCCAAACAACTCCAGATGCTTTGTAGAAAGCGGGGAGCAGCTGCCCATACCCTGGTGCACTGCAGTAGCAGCCAGCTGCTCAGGGGTACCTCCACTTAGGGAGGTGGTGCCTGCCCTGCTTGCAGAAAATTCACTGGCACCCAGAAGCTGCCACTTCCAGAGGTGCAAGCAAAATCCTGAGAGCACCTAAACTGGCTGGGAATAACTGGTCAAGTCTGCAGCACCCAGTTTTGCGCTTGAATGTGAAGTGACATTCATACATAGCCATTGTTTCCTAAGCTAAATCTCTTGAAAAGCCTAGCTGTACACAGGGTATGGTTACTTCAATAAAAACAAGCAACAGAAATCACAGGGTGAAGTGAAAGCTCGATAAAATATTTCAGGCTGCCTGCACAGTAAAGGGATGTGCGTATGCTGTTCCTGCTAGAAAAGACGCTAACATCACATAAATCAAACGTTTCCTTTTGCTTGCCTTAAATCAATGGGCTCATGGTGTTATTCCTTAGAGGCCACAAACATGCCCGGAAAAATCTGTTTCCAAGATGACTGCCCTTTCTCAGAACTGCTCATAAGCACTGTGGAGGATGGAAAGTGGGCTGCCAGGCTGCAGAGGTGCTTAAGGGAGGAGTTTGCCAGCAAAAGAGAATAGCAGAGTTTGAAGCATGAAGAGGTCTTCAGTCTTCCCAGAGTTCTTACTAAAAATGTCTAGTTCATTTAACAAGAAAAGCAATATCCTACACCAAACAATTTAATTGTCTTGTCTTTCCTCCCCTCCCAGCCATTTTTAATATGATGATGGAGAATGTGAGCAAGATGTATTCTTATCCTGATGCTTTTTGCTTTACTGCTGCATTGAAATATTGCCCTAAGTAAAGAACAAAATATATGTCGTCCGTGAACAAAGGCAATGCATGACCGAGATGGGCAGACAAAGGTGGGACATTCTTGTAGTCTCAAGGAGCTCTGCAGAAATGTTCTTTAATCTAGGAAAATGCTTTCATGTAGTTAGTGAAACAGTCTTACTAGCAAACTACTCTCTGAGGATCTCAAATAACAACCAGCAGGTTTTTATATACACATACTCAGCCTATATTCTACTACAAGCTCTACAGAGAAACCTTGTGATTTTGACCTTGCTGCCCCACTGTAGTGCTTTATGGGAAGCTCTCCGTGAGGAAGGCGCACTTGAGCAATAGGCTTTCCCACCCATGCCTGTCTGTCCCAAACATCTTCCTTCTTTACTGCAGCCTGTTCTCCTGGGGAGGAAAGATGCTTGGAAACAGTTGCAAGTTTGTTCATCTTTACACTAACAGAAGTCCTAATAAGAAGACGCACCGTCATTGCACACTGAACCTTGGAGATCAGCTCTTGGATCTGGTTTAGCCTATGCATGCATCAGCAGCCAGGCTGAGAAGCTCACACGAACTGTAGTGGCCTCATTATTTCGGTACTTGACCTATGTGCTGCTGTGACTTCTGAGGGAAGTTCACCTATGGTTAGATGAAGGTCTCAGCTAACACATTAGGGAGTTGATGATGTAGAGGTTTACTCTCATGAAGTGATTTGTAGAGCCAGGATCTTTCTGCCGAGTGGAGAGATCCCAGAAAATCAGAAGCATTAATACATTGTAGAATTCCACAGAAATGGGGTAGGAGAGAAGGGAGAAAATTGTGCATTTATAGGAAGAACCTTGCAAACAAAGATTTTGCATCACTTACATTAAGCAAAAACATGGTATGCAAAATACTCAGAGCACATCTGATGGTTTTTTCTGAAGCCTTCTTTGACTTCTGTAAATTGCATTGCAAAGTAGTCTCCACTGTGCAGCTAATGTCCCTTCTTGAACAAAAGTTGTTGGTCAAGGGGAAATGTCAAAATCCTGCAAACTTATCGTGCGTCTGAGATGAATGCAAAATTAGAAGAGATGAAGTGCTGATATACAAAAAAAATTATGTACTGGACAAGTGGAAAGCAAAATTCCAGCTGCTTCGATTTGACTGAACATTTGAAAAATGGCAAATGGATGGATATGAAGGCTAGACCCTAGATATCAAAGATAAAGGGAGCACAAATCCAATAAGATCAGATCAAAGAAACGTTGGGAAAACCACTTGATATTCAGAGAATATGAAATATAGCATTTTGGGTGAAATTTGTCTATGATTTTAGTTTCTTATTCTTATGGGATTGCACAAAAGAGAAATGTCTTTCTTCATCTCAGTCCTTAAAGCAAAGATATTGCTGAACTGATATGAAGCAGTACACACTGGCACTGATTCACCTGGATGATTACCAGAATTACAGTCTCCATATTTTTAGATCTTGGAATAAAATCCTCCATCATATCTCTGCCAATATGTGTCTGGCATATTTTTGTCCTGTGCCTAGCTGTGCCTGGCTGTCGCTATCAGCTTGGTTTATCAAGCACTTACTGTTCTACAAATAAAATTTAAAAAAAAGTGATATAGAAGCTAGTTATTGCTCTTCTTAATAATATATTAGATATTGGTTATAGCAAAACCACAATGTTTATTGAACTGAAGGAACTGCATGACTGTAAAACATTAAAAACTTACTTCTTTCACGAACCACTGGCAAAAGGCAGGGCCAATCCACTCTCTTGCATGAATCCCACAGTCTATCCAGACCGCTTTCTTGTAAGGCCGTGATCTTTTACCTACCTTGAAGTGTGAATATTTACAGAAATAATGATATATCTCATGACATTAGTGAGACACAATAATGAGAAAATAATAGAATATTAGAAACACTAAACCATTTTGAATTTCCTCATATAAAGGAACACAAATTTATTGCTTTCATAGGTATGGCCAAAATAATCATATGCAGGTATGCCAAGATAATGGAGCTGATCTATGGAAAAAAAAATTACAAGTGAGATCTGTCACTTCCTCTTCTATGAGGAATGATATCCTTAAATATCACATGGAACAGGGTAAGGAAAAACAATGCTACAGGAACAGCCTGATGCAGAATCAAATTTTCAGAACTCTGCAACAGCACATGAAAAGAAAATACATTGAAAGTAAAATTTTTTTCCACCTTGCTGACACCCTTTAGTGTGTGGTTCTAAAAATGTGAGTTATGAGTGCACAGCCCTGGAATTTTGTCAGTAGCTAAAGAGGAAGCATATGTGGCACATGCTGAGAAGGGCTCCAGAGTCCTCTGGAGTCCCTCTCCAGCAGAACTGCTTTCCAAGATGTCTATAAACACAAAACTTTCCAATTCCCTTAAATCCAAACCCTGCTAATTGAACTTGTCCTGCAATCTATCTCCATGCATACACAATCAAAGTGGAACAGGATTTGGCCTTTAGCTTTTCAGCTTTTAATTTTTTTGTTCATTAAAGATCTCATTCAGAGAGATACTTAGATTTTAGCAACTCATTCTTAATCCACATTTCTAGTGCACATGCTATAACGTGAGCAGCAAAGTGTTTGTCACCGGTTCCAGACTTTAGTCTGATTAATGACTATTTAATCTTTACCTTGAGTACAAACAGTGGTCTCCCTTCATAGGATTTTCCAACAGAGAACATATGAATAAGATCTGCATGAGTTTTATTCAGATGATGCATCCAACCCTGGATCTACAAACACAGAGATAAAATTGTTGCTTTAGTCTTTGCATTTCATAGGAAGCAACTGCAAGACATTTATTAACGTCAGCTCTCAGTCCTTTGTATGTTTTTTCATTTGCCTGTAGTTTTTCTTTTTGTCTTTCCTTTTGTGTTTTTTCTTTTTTTTTGTTTTTTGTTTTCACACTTGAACTATCATTGGGCTTTCATAGCTCTGTTCCATTTTATTATTGGATATTACTGGAATGCATTAGCTGTTCATCAGAAATCTGGGGATGGGGCTAGTTCGCTGCTCCCACTAGACATTAATGGAATAAAGAAGGAAGGTCCCTGAGTCTGCCTGACAGGACACAGAGAGGCGAACAGATCAACCTGCAGGCACCAGATCTCATCGAGGCGCAGCACCCTCCATGTTCATCCTAGGGTCTTGCTTTGGAAGCAAGCTCACACTGTATATGCGAAGTCAACAGAAAAAAGTTACCCAGCTATCTTCCAGGATAGTAACCCTTACACAGGAATTTGTGTGTAAGTGTTTTTAAGTCTTTGGGCCTCTTGTGCAAATACTTAAGCACTTGCTCATGTTATTTACTTAAATGACTCGGTGAGACTAATCACTCCCTGAAATCTCTTATTCCACCAGAGCAAAAGATCTACTTTAAAAACAAAACTCAGAATCTGTCAAAGATGGTTACATGTAAAGGTAAGCCTAGAACACAAATATTAAAAAAAAAATATTTTCAAGAAGGTGCCTATTTTTGAAGAAGAAACATTTAGAACCTTCTGAACTTCATGATCTTAAAGGTCTTTTCCAAATTAAATGATTCTATGATTCTATGAAGATGAACAGGCAACCATAACTTGTAGAGAGAATTAAATCATAGCCTTATTAAAGACAACAGGGTAGTGGATAAGAGGAACAATATGAATTTTCACATACTTCTTCCAGGGAGTGATACACTTCGTAGTTATACCCAGAGAGGGACCTTCGATTCCTATGTGACCTCAGTCCAGTTTCGTTTTCTATTACTTTCTGTAGGTCTGATATGAGAATCCTAGGTGAAAAAAAGATAGCGATATTGCTAAAAACTAGTAGAACACACAGGCTAAAGCAGAACAACAATCACATTTAGAGGAAATATAGCAGGAGATAAACCATCCTGATGTTACTTTATCTGTTATATTTTGACAATAGAGTGCTTCAGGCTTATTTGAATATGTGCCAGATAAATACTCCAGCTGCTTTGAAATGTAGCGGTGCCTTCAAAAAACCCAATGAGTTTGTTAAGCGAATAAAACAGAATGATGCAAATAATGTAGCCAGTGTGAAGAAGAAGCCACCTTTATTTGTTCATGTAGCAGCATTTGTTGTCTTGTTTTGTAATCCAGTTATACTACGTGATCATGGATCTTCAAAAATTGATTTCAAAGCCATAAAAAAATATTTTTAGGCTTAGAAGAACATGCATATACTTTCTGTCAGGAGTTATTGTACTGGCATGGAACATTACATATGCGTACAAGTTGTAGAGGCAAAACAAAAAAATTAAGAACTTGGTGGCATTATCATTCTGTCTGAAACACAACAAACAACCACCAAAGAAAAAATCATGTGTGTTTTTTTGTTTACAATTAGCTTCACTGCAGTAGTTGTGTGCCAGTTAGTTTAAAATAACAGGAAAAAAATGAAACATTTCATTTTAGTTGAAAATTAAATATGCTTGCATAAAAAGTGAGAGGTTCTTTGCATTAAGAGCAAAATGCAGAAAAAGTGGTGTAAGCTGAAAACTTTCCTATTTTATGGCAAAATCAAATAATGTTACAAACATAAAAATATAATATAGAAGTAATCTAAAAAGAATTATACTGAAGAAATTGGAGTATCTATCCTTTCCATCACACAGTGTCAGGAGCTGGGAATATCGTCACTGACATCAATAACAACATCACTGTAAAACTGAGAGGCATCCTTGCATACCATCTTCTCCTAAGGCATGGCGGTGTGTACTCACCCTACCACTACTTCATTGTTCTTGTAAAACGAGGGCCACTTTCAACCTTTTAAAGTTTTATAGGCACTACTGCAATGACTGCGAAAAGATGGAAAGAAACTGCATTCATTCTGATCCTAACTCAACTGTGCAGCAGATACCTCAAAGATAACTGGTCTATGTATATCTATGACATATAATATCAAAGTAAAAGCTATCCCCATCTTCAAATGTATTAGTGAACTAATTGCATAATTAGGAATTACATTGTTCTACATCAGCAACTTTAATTAAGCAAACTAAGGGCTTATAATCTTGACTTGCAAAGTGCTATACACTCTAAGACCAGTACTATAAAGCATTTAAGCCTGTAGTTAGATTAAAGCAGTGGTTTTATTCAAAAGTCATGAGGACATCTAATATGTTAAAAAAATACTTGCCTGCTTTGCTGAATTCAAATTAGTGTAAGTACCTACCAGAATCAAGCTCCCTTTGTTCACTTTTACAGTGATAGATTGAATTTCACAACTCCTGATTGTTTATGTGTCTGTACTCCAAATGAGATTTCATAAGCTTTCTTTACTCTTAAATGACTGTGTACTGGGTGTGCTTATAACACCAAGGCTCTTAAGTCCCTTAGATCTGAATACAACCTAAGTAGATTAATTGCCAGAGAACTTAGAACCGAGGCAACTTGGTGGAGTAAGAGTTTATCTGATGCCTGGCTTGTTTTCACGACTGTCTTCTTGTGATGAAGTCAAACACTGGGACAGAAAGGCCTGTCTTACAGGCAAGGGCTGGTCACCTTGTTCATTATTAGGGCTGCTCAATGCTTCCCATCTCTAGAAATTTGTCATAATTTAGTCAAGCATCACTCCATCAGGCTGAAGTTTTACATGGTATTTGACTCATATTCAACTCCTTTGCAAAAAGTGTGCCAAAAATACACTAAAATAAATTTATGAAAATAAAAGAAGCTGTGTGAACCCTTGCCTGGTGGCTCAGGCCCTTGGCTGTGGAGCTGCGCTGTGGACATGGCTGTGCCCGGCCGCCCCGGCAGCCACTCTCCTGATGCTCCCTGGTGATGGCTGCTGCTGCTGCCGCTCTCATGACGAATTCTCCCGGCTCTTGTGGCATTACAGGTCTCAGCAGGCTTGGCAGGACAAGCACATGCTCATCTGAGCCTTTGCAGCACTTACATTCTGATGGCTGGGACCCAGTGGGCAAGGAGTCCAAAATGGGCAGCAGGGAGATGAAGAGAGAAAGCAAAGAAACAGTCTGGAGCTGACAAAAAGCTGCCCGGCTTCTGTCTAAGCACACACGTCTTGTGCGCCAAATGTCACAGAGGAAATTTTCCCCGTTGAAAATGAATGTAACGCTGTCCTTGTACTTGTAGTAGATTTTTTCAGGTAAACTGCAGAGACCGTTTGCTCTCGCAGTTCTTGCCCTGATAGACTTTGCTTTGCAGCCTAAATAAAGATCTTCAGGTACAGGGAGTGTTTATAGCACATATAAAGTGGCTTTCTGTCATTTTGTTAAAGGTGATTACTGTGAGCAGGAACAGCAGCAGACGTGAATACAATTGTCAGGGCATAGTAAATTAGGGGACATTTTAGTATAAGCACAGGAAAACAATTACAGAAATCCCCATCTCATTTTTAAAAGCAAACAAAACTGGAACAGTGTAGAGCCCACATGAAGCTAGCTCTGAACTTCAGATCCCGGGCCTGCGTAATTAATTTCCTAAGGTTTGTTTCTGTATTTTTAGAATGACAAATTAGTAAGAGACCATTGTTATAATAAAAATGAACTTCTGGTAACAGTACGTACAATATGCAATATGCTTTGCATGACCCTTTTCTCACTGAGAAGTAAATATAAATAACCTCATGTAGGGCTTTATTCAGCAAATGTTTGAGAATTCAAATAACTCATCAGCTGATTATTCAGATGCTTCAGCATCTCACTGAAAAGGCTTTAATGACAAGATCATTACTCGTCTAGTATATCATATTGATATATAGGAAATGGTAAGTATACTCCAGAACTGTCTTGAATACTTTAAAGAAACACTACAAATCATACTTGATCCTTAGTGTGTATTTGTTCTGTATGACTTGCCTTGGGTTATGAGGAATGGAGAGTTATAAAACAGAACTACTACATTCCGTTAGAATTCATGAAGAAGGCTTGCCTCCGCCTTTGCAGCACACTTGTAAACAAACCCAGCTCCTGTTAAATAGAGAGAGAGGCAAAGCAGGCTGTAGCATTAATAATTGCCATCCCTCTCTTAACAGATGTGACTTCATATACATTGAAAACACTTCAGCTTGACTCCAAGGGAGGACATTTAATTAAAACTGCATGCCTGTGGGAGATTTTCTGTTCTCCCATTAAAATGGTTGTTTTCTTGGCAATGTCTAGCTGTCTGCCAGTCTAATTGCTATGTTGTGGAACATATTTTCAAGTGCACTTGGCGTGGTAGACACAGACCTGCCTTGAAGGCCAGACTCTGGAGCAAGGCACAGAAGGCGAAGCACAGGCTTACTTGTACTGGATGTTTGCTTGCTGGAGGTAGGGCAGCAGACTTCGGGACGTGTTCTGTGGCACTCGCACGTCGGTGACCGTACCTTCAACGATGTGGAAGGGGCTGCTGGGCTGCCACAGGTCCACCTGTAGTGCAGGAACCAACCTGTAATTCATATGCATTCAGTGTAGGTGGGGAAATCCAGGAGATGGCATGCTTGAAGCTATGTAGGCAAACACTCTAGGCACGGTGCAGACAATAAAAACTGTACCAGCTGGTCCAGCTCGACATCTACGTTAATGGAGCAGATTTTGAGGAAAGATTGCGTCCAGCTTACCAGAACTCTTGTGGGAGGTTTGCCAACGAGAGGAGAGAACAGTCTCAGGACTCTGCCTCCCCAAATGGCTTGAAACAAAAGCTACCTCCAACTTCATGTGCCTCTCCAGACTACTACACACTCCCTATGTATTAGTTCCTATGGAGTCCATAAGTGTTTTTTATTTCACATGGCATTTTCTACATTCACTAAGGCAGTAAAAGAAAAGAACACTAAAGAGAAGTAGAAAGTGTAGCATATACCAGTGTTGTTTGCAAAGTATACCCAGGTTTTATTCTTGATAAGGAACAGATCAGAGTTGAGTAACAGGTCACCAATACCCTGAAGGAAGCTGTGATCCACTCAATAATTTTGTATGAAATGACAAAATAACAGCATTAAGATAATCAAATGACTACAATCTTGTAAAAAATAAGAGCTACTAGCACCATTATTAATGTGCTATGTATACCTGAGCATACCTAAAAAATGCTTCTTGTTCGTTTTTACTTTCTTTGGTTGCCAAATCTGAAATACACTTGGAAATTTTAGCCCAGAACATGTATTTTTAAGAAAGTTTGCAAACAGGGATTTGAAACTCAGTGTTCTGCACCCTGTAGCAAAATGGTGTGGTACTGCTCAGCCATATCAACACCAGATGTACAGACACCTGAATAGAGGTGAGAACAGCTCCTGCTCAGCCAGTGGGAGGCCAGTGGCCAGAGCACAAGTTAAAACAAACCTGCCCAGAGCTGCTGGGTAGTCATGGGAGACTACGGGAAGGAGCCTTGGCAACCACCTCTGTGTCAATGTGACAAATACGTTTGTCAAGATCCACAGGCCTTAAAAATATGCAAGTTTGTGAGCTGAACACAAAGAGGGAATTGATAGGGACTATCATGTCCCCACATTTCTTAAAGAAAATTTCAAAGGAATTAATACTTGATAAATATCTTTTGAAGTTTATTGCACTCAGCTGTGCTAGGCCGCATTGATGAAAGTCATGGACACAGCTCACAAGTGTCCCTTGCCTTACTTGCTTTCCAGGTTTCTAAGAAGGTTTTTATAATCTAGATTTTAAAAGCTCCTGACTTCTTCCATGCCATATAAGCTATTTTGGAAATACCTAATGCATTTCATCTGGTCTTGCTATGAACCTTGTTTGAGAATACAGGCTTGCAACAGGGGTTTAGTTCCCACCCTTTCTCCAATGGCCCTGAGAATGAATATTCTGATTACCAAGAAGACATCTGATGCTACCTCTTCAAGCAGTAGTGACTTTAGTCCAGTTAATCCAATTAAACGCCTGCTACTTTGGAAGGAGAAAAACCGAAACACAGGGGCAGCCTCTTCTACTCCTGCCAAAACCATGCTTTCTTTCACGCTGCCACAATATGGTCTATGGATCCGTGTGACAGTGGTGGGTGGGCGCTGCATCTTTTGAAGTCTAACACCAGGACTGGCAAAGTTCAGCAGGCTTGTGAAGCTGACAGCAGCTATGACAGATGGTCAGTGGAAACTGAACTCATGAATTAAATGGTGCTAAATGCTGCTTATAAATAAAGATCCTCTCACTCAGCTAACACCTTATGTTTGTTAGTTTATCTATTGTTCATATTTTGATTAATTATTAGGCATCCAGTGAAATTCCCCCCTAATTCAACACGGTTGATTTCACACATGGTTAATTAGAAATATGTATTTGACTTCTAAGATTTATCCCTAAAAATACAAATCACAGAGGGTAGCTTTGTTGCTCTTGGAGTAACAGCACATCAATTGAGCCATCTTTATAAAAATAAGAATAAATTGTTATACGCAAGCTAAGAGCAACTGAAGTGTCTCCAGGCCAACTGCAATATATAAGCGTACAAAACTGAAAAGAAAGGTTACAAACATGAAAAAACCCCCAAATCACAACTGAGATACACCTGAAACTTGTCTTTGTTCTTGATAGTTATTCATTTAATTTTGATGAATTTCTCCATCATCATGAACCAATATTCACACTATTGGCCACAACATCACAGAACGTTTTAATTTCTGAGGTATTCTAATTGTCCCTCACATTACTGGCTGCAAGAGAATGTCAAAAGCAGAAGCAATCTTCTTTTGACTAATGAAATCAGAGATGTATTGCACACCACTATTCTCTTTTGGTGAAAATGCAATATTCCACTCCTGGCATTGCTCTGGAAATGAGACCAACAAATCCCATTTTTAGAATGCAAATCACTCCTCTCCAGCTCAGTTCCCTATTTGGGTAGTTTGGTTTCATTCGACTCCCACTTCTCAGCCTTTGCAATGTAAACAAAGCATTCAGTGCTCATCTGGGAGATGTTACCTGTACTGTCCAGAGCACCGCTTCAATTGCTGACTTGATTTTGCTTTATAAAGCATATAACAAGAAACACATTTCTCCAACAGACATCTTATTTATATTGCAGCTTTGAGCTTGTCCTTGGCATGACAGTGACAGTGCATGAAAACTGACAAACAGAAAATGGATTTCAGAGCAGGCATGTTTGGACTGAGCAAGTCCAGTTATCCTTTACTCACTGTCAACTTTAGAAGACTTCATCATTGCATCTCCTGTGGATACTGAGGGCTCCATCAGACTCATCACTCTTCTTTCAGCATCATTCTACTGGCAAGCATGCCTTGGATTTCCATGCTGGGCTCTGCTAGCTAGTGAGTCGCAGTGGTATTAATTCTTCTCCTATTCTCTTTACTGTCTGTGATGGGGTGTTGTTATCCCTACACATTACACACTAGCTATTATATAGTAGTATGGACAGTGTACCAGTCGGTGCCAAAGGGCATTTATTTGCTGCATGGGTGGTGGGATTTGCTAGGTGGGGGGAAGATTCTCCAGCTATCAAACCGAACAGATGCAGAAATCCTACAGAACCCTCTGAACACACAGCCAAATATTTGAACCTCAAAATTCACCTGGTATCTTGAGACTAGAGAAAAAGAGATATGCTTTAGAGCATGTCTGCAAACCTAAATATTCTCATCTTCTTTGTCTGGGCCTCGCAGAACTGTCTCTTTTCCTATCTGTCAGGCAGCAGGTTGCCTTTAGAGGGTCTTGGGATGTTTTAAACCTCTGGATTATAAGATGAGCCCAGGCAGGATTTTTCAGTAGGCTCAGACTTGGGAGCTGGAGACCAATTATTTGGCCCCTGCTGCTGCACTCAGGTGTGACTCCGGGTACCTGCTCTCAGGGACAGTGGTGGCTCTGCAGACACCCAGCGAATGCTCTTTCCCAGAACCTCACTGGAGACACGAGCATCCAGACTCGCTTTCTACGAGAAGAAATAGTATCTAAAAGCATACAGACAGCTCCCTTTCCCCAGAGGATTTAAACACATCATTGCTTTATTTAACAAAGAAGGTATAAGGGATTATTAATCGTGACTACATACTAAGTACTCTTTTTTAAACACACATTCTTTTTTCAGCCTCACTCATCCCATAAAAATCACTGGGATTCAACTTGTGCTTAGGAAAGCCAACAATCTTTGAGTATCCTTGTGGGCAGTTTCTCTTTAAACTGAGCTGGTAAAGACAGCTGAAGTATATAAATGTATCAGCTCTTACCTGGACACCTTCCAGGCTACAGCAACCCTGAACTGATTACTCATGGCTCCAGCTTTTGGTCAGTATGGTGATGAAAAGTCAGCAGAAGGCAAAGGGACAAATATTTTAAAAAGACTTGGGTGCTGAGCTAAGAGAATTCAGAATTTCTTCCAAAATTAAAAATTATGCAAATAATTTTGCAAGAAGACAGTCATGTCTTTGGTATAATCCTGTATATCACAAATGGTGTACACAAAGCTCTATTGCCCTGCCAAGACAGAAACCAGAGCAAGGAGTTTTTTTGTCACTAGTTCCAGGGTTTCCTCCAGCTCATTCTGTGCCTGTGGAAAGTGAGCCTGAGAAGAAAGGAGTCTCCTTGCTTTTCCCCAGGAACACTCACGGCTGCATAAATCCCAAACTCCTCTCTTTCCTTTAAGTCACTGAAAGAAATCCCCAACTTCTTTAGACCACAGGGCTTAGCCTAGCTCATGCTTTGTAATTAAAGCCATTTCCTCAGACAGTAGCCTCCAGTTGTTCCTCTCTACCCTTTCATAAACCAGTGTTTCATTTCTTCTTCTATTTAGCCTGAAAGGAAGATGCTTAGCACTCTCATCAGGTCTGCAATCGTGTATCGATCGAAAGCAGTGATTGATGCTCGTCATTGAAAATAACTAGAATAACTCTGCAATAATATGCATTTAGTATCTGGACAAAATTGTTTATATGATTTAACTGTGTTATACCCCATGAAGACAGCAATTTTGTTATGCTTTTTTACCTAGGAGTTCCAGTTTCTACACATATTGAGCAGTATACAGCAATTCATGTGCCAAAGCTGGCCTTGTCCTTAACATCACTATGTAGAGATTTCTGGAGAAATGCTGTCAACTGTAAAGTTCAGCATATCATTATTGTTATGATGCCATCAGTTGAAGTGGTTTGGCATATCTGAGCCTCTTGTAAAAGGGGATGTGCAGTCAGTAACGCAAGCAGCTCTTTGCTCATGGGCTCTATCGGCGTGTCAAGGGCTCTCTCAGGATGTATGGGTTTTCCATTTACATCCATATGCTCGTGTATAGACACATAAACACCCCAAGCAGTCCTGAAACTCATTAGATATGTTTTCAATTAGAAATATGAAGGTAGAGAAAAGAAGCAGAAACTGCTCTAGTCTCACTGATGTTGTCAGAGATCTGCCTATTGGAGGCTTCATCACACACCACACAAGAAACAGTCACATGTACGTATGTACACAAATGCCTCTTGCATGCACATATATATTGTGCAACAGAATTTCAGGCTTCTGTTGCTACATTTGCAAAGAACGAAAGAAGGAAGAATGACTCTTGTTGACTCTGACACCGGTGGATAATTATAGCTGTGCTGTAATTCACCTGGAAAGAGTAGAACTGCTCCTCTCTAATGTCTTCACCCTTGCAAATGGTTTCAGGATCAGGACTGATTTCATCCTCACTTGCTCCTGCCAATTAAGGAATTTAATTGACAGTTCTGCCTGCAAATCTCCTTCAGCTGCCCTTTATGTGCAGCAGAATGGTCCAGTGGCAATTAAGTGTGGGATTTTTGGTGCTTTCTAGAAGGACTTACAAGCTAGTCCTAGTTGCTGGTGCAAAGTAATTTAAGTTTCTGACTGAGCACACTAGACAGTTAATTGGCTCTAACTTTTCAATATTTATTTGCTTTTCAGTGAGGCTGGTAAGAAGAATTGTGCCAATAAATTGGGATTGATTTGCGGGATTGCAGCAGCCATAACACTGGCAGGAACAGAACGCAAACAATGCACAGCTTGAAGTTTTGAGTTTTGCAGATCTTTGTGGAACTATAATACAGTAATGGTCTTGCCACTCTACTTACACCGGTATAATTTTATACAGGGCTCTACGCTGCAGAAAAGAACTCGTAGGCTATTTCTCAAGAGAGTCACTGAGGAAAAACTCATACACAATTACACAGTAACTGAGTATCTGTTCTTACAAGTACAGATGCCACTGGGCTAAGTATATTTGAAAGATGTGAAACAGTCTTTAACAGACTTATTAAAAAAACCCAGCCAAAACCCTATTTTGTTGTTTCTTATTAAACTATTCATGGCTTGGTTCATTTTGTAGTTGTTGCTGCACTGCATGAGAAATGGAATAGTAAGCCCTGGGTCTGATCCTGCTCCCATTGGGGCTGTGCTGATGACTTTGTTGACCTCTGACTCAGGCTTCCTCACCAGTAAAAAAGGGAAGCAGATTCCTCCCACCTCAGTAAGCCCAGGCTCTCTGTGTCTTGTGAGAACAACACACTCACTGCCTGGGCTCTCCTGTTCTATCTTGCATCTTCCTAATAAAGTTTTCCTGGAATAACATTTTCCTTCCGAGCCTGGCAAGTGGTTTACAGACACATATTCTGATATATACCGATGAATAACCTCTGTTGTCACCTGGTGTTCCCTGTGTATCTGAAATATTCTATGCATATCTGACTGGAACCCTAACTATGAATTAGGGCAAAATCTGGACTGATGACTGCAGCATCTGGCTATATAGATGTATTTGCTTTATGTGCAAAGTAAAATGCACACAGCCCTGGCTACTGAGCTAGTTCTTTCCTTCTGCAAAGTAGGAATAGCTCCATTTGGGCTGACAGGCTTTCTTGCTGCATTTTCAGATGGGCTTTTGTTCTCTGAAGCCTTTTTCAGCATTTGCCTGTGGAGCTGTAAACTATCAGATTTACAGCCAAGTGATCCTTTTCCCCTACGAGATATTTTTCTGATTCCCTGAACTGCAATGACAGGATCAATTCAAGGATTACAATGGGTAAGCAGCTGCTGTAGGGGCTAGAAAACAAACAAAAGGGAATAGAGTTGTGGCTTCAAGGCCTGCTAGGCTGGCTCCTCCCAAAGTTAAAGAAGTGCCTGGCTGTGTCCAGGAATTTCTTTTGTAAAAGCTACTGAAGAATGAGTGGTCTAACCCTATTATGCCAGGAATGTTCACAGAGCAGTAGCTCCTTTGCTACCTATACAAACAGCCCCAATCCCAGTTGGGCGTATGTGATAAAAAGTGCTTGTGGACCACCGATGGAGTAGAAGTTATCAGTCAAGGCTCAAATGAAGTAATGCTTCAAAAATAAAGCTTACAAAGGAAAATTCCAGAGCAGATAAACAGAATCTGCTGGATCTGAGGACCCAGACAAATCCTGGTTTCTTGGCAAAGCACTTGGGAGTGTGACATTTGTTTCTGTCGGTCAAGTTCAACCAAATTAAAACCATGAAAGGGCTCATAAACCAGCAACAGCCTCCTCAAATTGTCTCCTAAACAAGAAAGAGCTGGAGACAACAGCCAGTCAGTGGAGAGGTGTATGAGGCAGAGGGACAATGGATGGACAAGAGGAGCCCTGGGGGACAGAGAGTGGGTGGTTCTGTAATACTCAGGTCACTGTGGTACTATCATCCTAAATATTTCTCTTTTGTTTGTTGATTACTGTAATAATTTGCAAATGATTAGTGGAAAACCGTGAACCTGCAGAAAGGTACTCCTGGTCTTAACTGGGTCTGGAGCAAAGATTTGTACTGTATCTATAAAAAGAGATAGTATTTATAAGAGCAAAGGACTGCAGCAGAACATCCAAAATTTAAGATCGGTGCCTGTGATCGCATTACAGCAGCAGCCAATCCAAAAATGTGACAGTGATCTATAGCTAGAACAATAAATAACTCCATGTGTTTGCACATCAATCGCTAAAGAATTTTTCTATCATCACGAGCATATGAAAATGCTCCTTAATACTGCTATGCAACATACTTTTCATCTTACGTGGAAGGTGAATGAGGAGCTCCACCATCATTTACACCTGTCATACTCACCGTCATACCTGCTCTAGTGGTCTTTGGGTCACAGGACTGTGCAAAAGGCATTCAAAGGTGTGGGGTGGTGCTGTCGGTGGGCAGCACATTTACCAGGCTCTTATTTTTCTTCCCCACAGAAACTGAAAGAAGCTTGATGTAGGAACATGCTGGAGACAAGAGATACACACCGCTGTATACCTACTGATGGCATCTCCCAGCTGCTACTACCCTTGTCACTTAGTGAAAACCAGGAACTGGCACCTCTTGCCTGGAAAAAGAGCACGACCCTCTGTTCCCCACCTGGCTCACTGCTTACGACCTCAGACACGTGTTGTCCTAAGAAGCAGCTGCATATATGGCAGTGCAGGATGCGTAAGAGCTTTTGGAGAACCTGCTCTGGAGAGGTGGTGGTACTGTGGTCCTGGGAGGCGGAATGGCACAGGGGGCACAGGGCACCCTGCTCAGCCCAGCTGGGGCAAGTGCGGTCAGGGCCGGAGCCACCTCCTGCTGATCTGCAGGCTGGGATGGTGGCCCGTCTGACTCAGTACATTTAGGCTTCCTCTTTGCTTCGTTACTGTGGATGCGTTTATTGGTTGAATACATGCAAGTTTAAGCAACTTTACAGAACTCACAGCTGACATTTTGATCTGTAAGGCTGGCTATTTTTACTGGCAGTGCAGGTCTACATGCTATGTTCACCCCATCAGGGAAAAAAGCAATATTTTGTCACCTAGAAGTTAATAGAACCAGCCAATGAGGGAATCAATTTATAATAATGATTAATAACAAAGCACTGTGGGCAATGGAGCTACAGACCAAAACTAATTTGTGGAAATTACTCAGCAAGTGATTATGACTAATGTGATTTGCCTTTGGGCAATTCATGGACCAGAAGTTAAATGTGTGGAATGAAACATTCATTACCCATTATTCACTCGCTATAGTCAGTGGCATTTGTACTGTAGCAGAGCCTATGCGCTTCAGGCAGGTTTCAGGGGTTTATTATACTAAGCATTATATGGACTTTTTTTTCCTTAAAAAAAAAAAGGGACAAATATCCCTCCTAAGGAACTTCAGATGCTAAGTTTAAAAAGTTTGAAGGGACGGCAGCTGTAAAGTTGTATGAGTTAACCTTCAGCTCAAGTATCAGTAGAAAAGCAGTCCTGTCTGAGATCAAAAGGTTTCCATGTGGACTAAAGCCCCTGAGTAGTCATCCAGCTTCTGCAAGTTTTGTCACTTGCGCTGTGAACAGACTGCCACTGCTGCCTAAGTTAGTTACTGGGGACATATTCTAAGATACTTCAAATACATCAAGACATTACAGCCAATTCCAAGCCGATCCTTCAAGGATGTCTCAGGGTAGGTTTCTGTAAATACACAGTCAAGAAAGGACTCCTTCTGTGTCTGATCCTCTTCCCAAAACCGATGGACTTTGCAGCCTGCAGACTTCTATGGCATTGGCTTTAGAATGGCAAAAGGCAAAGCTCTCCCCACTTCTTTCCCCACTGCCTGGGTGTTTCTTTCTGAAAGAAAGCAGCTAGAGCAGACTGTAAATGACAAAATCTACTCAGGAAAAATCAGTGGTAAGGCCAATCATTAAGAAAGAGGCAGATAAAACAACATGAGTGAAAAGATACATTGCCACTCTATCCAGTGCCTGTTTATTTTCTTCCTGATTGTTTTCCCTTTGTCCAAATCAGTGGGTGATAAGAAGGGGTATCTTTGCATTTGCTTTATTCTCTGCCTGACACCGAGATACACTGCTTTGTAATAGGATCATTTTCTCAGACTCAGATCAGATTCTCATTTTCAGGATCATTTTCTCAAACTTTTTTGTGATAAAGCCCTTCAGAAGGATGTCCTCATTTGAACTGGACAGAGATGAGTTTTTCTTTTAATTCTTTGGTTTATGATAGGCCAGTGGGAAAGGCTAAGTGACTCTGCCTTACAATTGTAGATTTTAAAGACAGAAGGAAATGGCTGGAATAAACACAGAACACCATGAACCTGTCATAAAGCTCCCCCCACCTGAAACAGTGAGGAGGGAGCCTGGGACAGGAGGGATTGTCTTCTCTTTCCCTCGCCAGCATAGATAGTCTGTTGTATGCAAGGAAATCCTGCAACAAGAATACAATCCATTTGTGCAGTATCTACTCCACGTGTTTGCAACATCTTGAGCATTTATTCAAAACATTTAAGCTGTGCATGGATCACACTGGGGGCAAACCAGGCTCCCCAAACTTGACTTTCACACTGCTATTTTTGTGTTGGGGCACTAATCCTGACATCACTAGAGAGCATAACTTTTGGTACCTTTGAAATATACCTCACTTCTAACAGGCTAGCTTGCCAGGGCAGACAAACATATGGCTGAATTTAAACCCAAGTGCAGATATACTTCTCACTTCAAGAACAAAAATGATGTAACTTTTATTTTCACTGGCTGTTCTTGTTCTTCTAATACTGACAATGGTGGAGAATACTATCAGGCCATATCATAACTCAGGCTGAAGTCTTCAAATGGCTTTAAATAAAACGCTAATGTTCTTCAGTAGACCAACTATTTGCAGTTAGTCCCAAAATACTCTCTCTGAAGAAAAAAAGTGAAATTGGTGCTACTTGATGGTTATTTATGTACAAAACTGTTGTGTCTTGAAAAGATCCTGGTTCCAGCTTTGTTTTTCCCTTGAGGAAGAGAACATGTGAGTAATATGACAGGTTGGTATCGATTTACTGCTTAAACCAAAATGGAATCAAAGGAGATGTGTCTTTGACCAGTTCTGGTTTCCTGACTCTAAAATGTAAAAATTCAAAAAGCAGTACTTGTAATTATATCAATTTGTATATCTCTGTTGACCCCCTGTTTATATCTCTGTTTTTTGTCAGGCATACTGTCTTAAGACAGCAACAGGACTGTATCTGGGCTTTGTTTGTAGCTTATTTTGCACTATTGGGGTTTTTTGGTGCACTGTCGTCTATTCCTCCTGAGCACATTATCAACATTGTGCTTAAAGACTCCAGTTTAAAAAAATGAACGGTAAGTCCGCTGTCGGTTGAGTTTCGAACCCTGGAAGTCTGGGGGCAGGGGAAGGACAGGGGAGACTGACATGGAGACTTCAACAATTGCACAACTCTAAATTCATGGTTCTTCAGAGGGACTGATGACTTGCAGCCACTACTGACTTTGGCTGGTGTTGTGAGCACTTGGCTCTTCCGAGAAGTGCTATTGTCGATCCACTTTTTCATGAGCGAAAAACTTGATTTTTTTGTTTTTTTAAGATAATGATAAATTAATGTTAAACATATCCATTGCTTGTTAGTCCCCCAGGTGTCTCTTTCTGTCTGCCCCCATGTAGATGGGCAGTGAAGCAGCTGCAGATGGAAGAGCCCCAAGAGCTGAAACGCAGCCAAACCCAGGCTGTTTTCACGAAACTGCGTGTCAATACTCACTCTCTTTTTTCAATCTTCCCTTTAACCTCCTCTGCTTACTACCTCATCAAAATCAATCACAATGCAGTTTGCCAAAATTTTATTATCCTTCTCTCAGAGTTACAGCATGCAATTATTTATTTAAGTTTCCACTGCTCCCACTTCGATGGAATTGGGTGAAGGAATCTCTTTCTGGGAGCTTAAGGGAGCTCTGTAATGAGAAACACTTGTAGGAAGGTGAGTAACCCTTTGCTTTGCAGGATTTGCAATATGAGGAGAAAGGAAAAAACACATGTGCTCCCTCTTTATGTTCCAGCATCCAGGGGGAAGAAATTAATGCAAAAACCAGCTTCCACATGTATTTCTTGGGTTTATGGTTAGATTTTTTTTCCCTAATTGGGAATAAAACAATTATCCTTTTTGGAGTATTACAGTAACATTACAGCTGAGGGCCAGGCCCTCAGTAAGCACTGCAGAACAAATATAAGACAATTTTCTTTAGACAGTTGGGCATTACAGTACAAAGCACTATAACACATAGCATTGAGACACAGCCTCTGTTGAACATTGAAATTCCTCATGCAACGTGTGCACCGGTTGGATGCCTTGAGAACGGGCTTTACAAAAGGTAGCATCTCAAGTGGGGAACTAACTGAACATATTGTTACAAAATGCAGAGGTGATGAAGAGAGCTTCAGCCTTTCTACTTACAGCTAGGAAGACATCAACATCTTGACTGCTGGAGTATTTGCAGCAGTGAGCCTTCTTCTGGGCCGAGGTACCTAAGGTAGCTCTGTCCTCTTTCTTAAAAAATAGTAGCAAGAAAGCTTCGTCATAACTGAAAGATGGAATGCTTTTCAGGAAGGTGTAAGAGCTCTTCTAAGATCTTCATTTTGTTTGATTTGGTATGCCGACTGAGATTTGATTTACTTGTATCCCAGGTGTTAACGATTGGACTAGAAAATTACATGCACTAGAACATCATGTATTCTTTGCCTCAGTGAGAACACATCACTTACGTGAGGTTTCAACAAGGGAGATAGAGATACACCACAGACTGCGTAATAGTTTGCTGGAGTTGAAGGCAGTGAGCAGCCCAGAGGTTCTGCACGTGGTCCCAACACTTTGGTACCACTGGTGTTCTGCTGTGACCCAAAACTCTATGTCACAGGACTGCCAAAGTTCCCAACATGTTCCTTTGCCTATGTCCATACAGCTCTTTTCAGACAGACACAAACGAAGGCTTGAGTTCGTGGTGCCAAATGACTTTAGCTTGTGCCCACGCTGCCTGTAAGGCTGCCCATCAAACTCCTTTACCTTCATCAGTATGAGGAGAAGTCAACTGTTGCCTGCCGGGCTTGAGCAGAGTCTGAGCTAACACGGGTGAAGAGGCAGAGCCTGGGACTCGTGCTCAACTCCCAGAACAAACTCGACATAGTGATGAAGTCATTACTTCCCTAGTTCTGCTTTTGTTAGGTGGTGTTTTGGAGACTATTAACGAGGTTTGTCCCTCCCCCAGTACCTGAGGGCAGTGCATGTGCACGGAGCAGTCCTTTTCAGGCTGTGGCAGCGGCCAGAGACCTGGCTTACAGGGGCTCCTCATCCTCCCCTGAGATAATGGGCCACACTGCTGTGGAAAGACTGCCTGTGCCTTTGTTAGCTCTGCTAGCAAAGCAGCATGCTCCAGAGCAGTCTTGTGCTGCGATGCGCTGCTACAGCGGCACCATTGCTTTTCATTTATATCAGCAGGAAAAGGCTGGGAAGAAAGTTTTTTGGCTTGCTTGTCTTGTAGACACTCTCTCAACTGCCTCTAGAAAATTATTCTGCCAGAGAGATTCTCAAACTGAAGCCACTTCCTTTTTCCTGTTCCTGTGTGTTTTCACATCTTGAATTAACTCAGTGTTTTAAATAAAACCATCAGCCAGAAAACGAAATGTGCAACTATGTGTGCTAGCAAGAAGTGGAAGACCGAAAAAAGCAAATCTGCAAGTGTGGCACCTATATTAAGGCAATAAGTGTTTCTTCTTAAAATTGTCAGGCATGATGAATCTAATTCCTACGCTGTTTTATTGGGAAATTAGGAATTTAATGGGCAAAGGCTGCTTTCCAGAGTATAAAATAGCTTGAAGTAAAGTGCCAAATGAAAGGCATGTCAGTTAACCCACTACAGTCTTCAACAAAGATCAGAAAAAGAAGATGAAAATAATCAAACTCACCTTAAGCCTGTTCAATGCAGCCTTCAGGATCTGGGTTTCCCTCTCGCTCTCAGGAACAACTCGTATGACTTTATCACTGCCAATAACAGAACATTGAATTGACACTTTAAGGCTCTTTGCAGCAGCACAATGCAACAGTGAACAGGTTCAGATAGCCACCGTACTTGTGCTCTTTTTCAGCATCTGCAAAATGTCGGGTGGACTGGAGCTCTGTTTCAAAACTTGCTCCCTGGATTACGCATTTCCATGGAAATGATTCACTCTTTGCAGATCAGGGTGTCAGCTTGACCCTCCATTTCTATGTAAATGCTTTTGTTCATTCTTTCTAATTTAAATCATTCAGGCTGACATCATCCCTGTTGAGTATCTGCCTCAGATCAAAACAACTATTTTTTTTGCCAAAACAAATAATCGGTTTCTGAGGACAAGACTAGGTAAGATACATTGCCTTTGTATGTTTAAACATTTAATGGGCTTTGAAGATTCCAGTGTTCTCATGCGTTGAAGAGGAGACTTGCCTTTAGAAGAGAGGTGACCAGATCAGGGGCATGCCTTTTGCTTCATCCATTAAAGATTGCACAAATTTTGTGAAGTGGATAGCTGTTCATATATGCTCAGAAGATTCTAGATAATAGCAGCTCATTTTATGCACTTTCTTTAGGAGATCTCAATGAACATAATTTTGCAAACAGGAAACAAGATACTGAATAGCTGTCCATTCAATGATCACCATCCATGTCATGAACTATGGGACGCTGGAGACCATATAAAATACAGCAGGTGATCATGTAAGTCAGACATCATCATCATAATTCATACACGAGAGGGCTGAAATAAATTTGTGTTGCTAATGCTAATTCCTGCATTCTGCTACATTCTGCGTTTTTGAATTTGCACTGTTGATAATCAATATTTCTCCTCTTCCAATAGACCTTGTAGGTCATGCATATCTTTATTCCTACAGCTCCATCCACTAGCCAGAACTCCTTTTATGAACTTTCTTTATCTCCAGTTTCCTCACTATGTGGGAAGTTTATGCGGTAGAGTTTCCCTTGACACTGAGAGAAGTTTGTCCCTTAAATGTATTGTGAACTCTCCTACTTTCCTAAAGCTTCTGAGTCCACCCAGAATATATCTGGCCAACTAGAAGCAACACTGGTGAGCGTGCATCTGCCGGCCTCACTGTCTTAGGAAGGCTCCCAATCTGCTGCTCTTCTCAGCAAGCAGGCACCACATCTTGCCTTTGGTGTAGTGCACCTACAGCTCCGGTAGGACTCACGTTTCTTGCAAGAATCCTTAATGCATATAGAGGTAAGCATTAAATATTGTCAGTAAGTGGTTCAGAAGAATGGTTGTTGGGTTCAGTACTACTAATAAATACTGAATTCTGAAATGGCTTACTCCACCTTTTGCTGGCAGCCATTTTCCCTTTCCCCATTCTTCTTTAGTCTTTTCTCTCTGGTCAACATCTTCTCCCCTTGGTTAGACTTTGATCCTTGTTTCTGTCTGAGCTCTTCAGTTTTGGTTCTTACCCTTGCTGAGCCTTCCCTGTAGACAGGTTCCAAGCCTTATAACTCCTAAGTCTTCCAATAGCTTCATGGCCTTAAAGTTTTTGGTCCAGTTAAGACTCCACGTTAAGGCTGCAATAACACTGATGTACCCAGAGATGTGGACCTCAGTCCATTCTGCTTGACTGCTGTTGACCTCGCTTGACAAATGGTCTATGCCTAAGAAGGAAGATTTCTGAAAATAGTCTTGTTATAATCGTCAGGTTTAAATTTTAGGGGAAACTAGTATGCTTCCAAGCCAAGTTTAACCTCCTTTATAGGAACTTACACAGAAAGGAATAAGCGTCTTAGAGTACTACAACGGCTGTATCTTTTGAAGGAAAATAGATGTTTTTAATTTATCATACATACAACAGTAATATTCTTTCCCATTACTCATTTCTTTCAGAGGATTAAATTGCTGTTAAGAAGGAAATGAGTAAAAAGAAGTAATGATTGCCCAGGACCTGTGAAGGTGAAGTAACTAATAAAGATTCATTGAACATTTCTGGAAGGATTGGGACAACCGACACATAAAAACAGATTTTAATGAAATAAGTAGCTAAGCATGTGTTACGCAGCTGTGATGGAATTTTGAAGGAACAGATACCACTTAGGTATGGTCTTGAATTAATACACATCGCTCTAAACTGTCTTGGCTTAGATCAGTAACTCTGTCGTTTCCACTCTGATGAAAGACCTGCCTTCAAGAGGAAAATATTGATGCTGTGACAGATTGATCACTTGACATATTTTTGGAAAATGCTGCAAGCTGTGGCTGGGTCTGTTGCTGGAGAGCTTATAGCAAGCAGTTTAGCATACCTGGTACGGTTAGTATTTTATGAACAGACAGTTAAGCCATTACGACAAGTCAGTTTCATTTTTTGTGCATGCAAGATGCAGGAATACACTGGATTCCTGAGAACTATCTGCCAACACTCACTTTTGTACGCTAGCCAGCCAGTGGATAATCATAGAATCATAGAATGTTTTGGGTTGGAAGGGACCTTTAGAGGCCATCTAGCCCAATCGCTCTGCAATGAGCAAGGACATCTATCACTACATCAGGTTGCTCAGAGCTCCGTCCAACCTGACCTTGACTGTTTCCAGGGATGGGGCATCTACCACCTCTCTGGGCAACCAATTCCAGTGTTTCACCACCCTCATTATAAAAAATGTCTTCTTTATATCTGGTCTAAATCTACCCTCTTTTAGTGTAAAATCATTACCCCTTGTCCTATTGCAACAGGCTCTGCTAAACAGTTTGTCCCTATCTTTCTTGTCAGCTCCCTTTAAGTACTGAAAGGCTGCAAGAAGGTCTCCCCGCAGTCTTCTCTTCTCCAGGATGAGCAACCCCAACTCTCTCAGCCTTTCCTTTTAGGAGAGGTAATCATTATATGTTCTTCAGAAAAGCACAGTTACCAAAATCCGGCTTTACTCCTAATATCTACCAGTCAAAGAACATAGTCCTAAGGTTTTGTTATTTTTTAGCTTTACTACTTACATTTCACACTAAAGAAATCAAACAATTACCTTAAACACTACACAATATCCACTGAATTTAGTGTAGAAATGCAACAGCCTACACAGTATTTAAGAGCCAATAAAAAATCTACCAGATCCATGGACTAATGTGGCTGAGAAATGGCATCTGTACCCCAAACACTCAGAACCACGCCCTGGTGAGGTCCCCTGCCATCCCTCATGTCTAGCTGTTGAGCTTCTTTCTACGCAAGTGATCATGTACACATCTAGGGGAAGTTGTGTTGCCTGCAGACATGTGCCAGCACTCTGCTGATTTATGCAGGCAAGGTTATTTTTCTAACCATAATGTCCCTAAACTTTTTTTAAAGTATATTTTTTAAAAATTTCTAAACAAACAGGCAGGTGCCATATATTTTGTAGACATTAATATAGACCTTTACATCCACCGGGACAAACTTTCAGTTTAAACCTAGCAATTAGGCTAATGGAATACAAAGCTAGGACTTACTGAGATCACTTGAATTTTGTGTAAACACAGTTGAAAGCCTTTGCAAAGAGTAATACACATGCTTTATGAAATGAACTGACCATATGTAAGTGGTAAGCAAAGAGTAGAAGCCGACCCCTGGTGTCCCCAGGGACAGCCTTGTATCTGAGAAAAATGGCTAGCAATGACTTGCAATAAGTTTTGGTTTTTTGATTCATTATCACCTTATATTTGCAAGAACAGCGTGAAAAATGACACAGCCGCTTTTGAAACACAGAATATACTACCTGGGCCTGGGAAGGGTGATATTCCCTGCCACCCATGGGGACTAAAACCTATTGGTTTATTTCTTTGGCTTTTTTCATTTACTTTTTTTCCATTTACTTCATAGTTTTACTCATCTATGAAGAGACCAGATGGATTCAATGAAACCATTCTGCAGCACATATACAACTTCTTTACTGGTGGGATTAGCAGTTCTCTTTCATGAAACTTTCCTCCTGAAGTCACATGGCATGAACTGCATTTATGTAAATTCTTCATTTCCTTCAGGAAAATCCTTCTTATTGTTTTATTTTCCTGACTAATGTGAACCTTAATTAGCTCTCTCCTCTCCCATGGAATTCAATAAAAGTATGTTTACAAAGGCTTTACAAATATTTTAAACACAGTTTGAGGAATGAAATGTTATAAATCAAATACCTACAGAAAAAATTGGAAAGAAAATAAATCCCCACTTACAAGCATCCATTCCTAATGGTAGAGGAGGGATTATAGCTCTTGAGAACGAGCTGCCATAGCTGCTGCACTTAAGTGGTTTACTAAGGCTTGGCAACTAGTTACACATCTGAAAAAAGCTACAGCATCAAAGACTCTTGTCAATTCCCAATATGCCACCAGATATCATTTGTGATGAAAGATCGATTGCTTCATTCGCCTTTCTCTGCTAGTCAAAATGTTAAGAAATACTCAAACGTTATTTTTTTAAATCTCTCTGTTACTGGGATGAAGAGTTTCAACCAGGGACTCAGTACTGTTACAAAACCTACTTACTTAGATAAGGGTGGGATCCTTCCTGAGACCTGATGGGGATATCTGGAAAGGGAACTTCACAAAACTTTCCGAGCCCTTCTTTACAGTTTCTGTATCACAGCAGATGCTGATCCAAACAGAAGAGAGCATGATTTGTATTTTCTATATAACATTATACGTATTTTCTGCCTTTTAGCTATTAAGGCGGGAAAACTGATGTTATTCCTGGTATAAGGAAGAGCTAGCTAATCTATAATTTTGAATGAAAATATTTGCTTGGGTAATGTAGGCAGAAATGCTGAGGAGGCAAAATATGATATTGCATGATACTTGCCAGTATAGCACAGATGACTTCTCTGAGAACTGAATTTATATGCAAGTTGCCTGCTATTTCCCAGGCATGGGATGTCTGAGTTCCATAGATGTTTTTCAGGTGCAAAAAGGGTTTCCCACTTTACCCAAGCAAGAAACTTTAGGGACTAAACCAATGCTATATTACCAACACTGTTCCTTTAAACAGCTGCATTCCAGAGACAGATGGCCTGGAAAGGTGCATATCTGCAGAAATTTTAGTTTTCATTCCAACTGAGGAACAACGCTTTTCCAAGGAAAGCTGGCCTCCAGTGACTTGTGAACGTTGCATATATGGCCATCTAGCTCAGACACGGAAAGTGGGAACCAACTGCTTCAGTGCTTGTCTCTGTCTCAGAAAAGACCCCCCTGTGTGTATGGTAATGGATACCATCTTGCTTCATCAACTGTCATCCAGTCGTATGCAAATAGAAGAGAGAAAGAAGACAGTTACTCAGGGCAGAAAATAAAATAAGTAGTGACAAGACAAATACACACTTAAGAGAAACAAACAGGACACAGTAAGAAAGTGGGTGACAAGGAGCTACGGTGCTAACTGTGCAGGATTAAGGTATGCAAAAACTTGGGAGGTGCCCATTTGGATCCAGCGGGGAGGCTGCAGTAGTCTCCTTAAATGAAACAGCTTGATACTCGTTTGAATTCACTTCCTAAGAAACGTATTAAACAGCTGATGATTGTTTAGCTTGGGTGTAATCCTTCCAATGACATATTATACCAAGCACAGCTACTTTTAAAGAAAGGACAATCATCATTCCAGTAACAGAGATTATTGCAACGAGCTTCCGCTATAACCCTGCCTGCTTCTTTATTCCCACAGCTCATACATTTCTCCAGTGAGTTGCTCTGTGCTTTGATAGGAATTAATGAGTGGATGGTGATGCTGTCAGACCTGTCATGGGCCTGCCAGTACCAGGATGCTTATCAGTCTGTCTGGGTGCTCCCCAGCCCAAACAGGAAAGCTTTGCCCCATCCTCCCTCTTCATCCTGACTGCAGAGGCATGCTGGGCTTGCGTGGCACGGCCAGACAAGCTTGGTTTACTGTCCTGAATAGGCTGCAGCAGCCAAGCACAGGGCTGCCCAGCCAGTGCCCCTGAAGAGACCTGATTACATCATTTGCGTCTATCTTTATCCCTTTTTCTGTTCTTGACCCTCTCTTTCACCATGCTTGTACCTTGCTTTCTCTGTCCATCTCCTCTCAAGTAAACAACTCAGCCCTAATTACTTTTTCCCAGTTGGTCCCAGTTTTGCTACATCTGTACCCAAATTTGGTACTTCTAGGTAATCTCCACCTCATATGTTTACCTAGGTATCGTTGCCCGCAAAATGTCCCCGGTACTCCCCTTCAATTACTTGTGAAATTCAACCATTTCTCACATAACTCCTCCTTTACCTCCTGCAAGACGCAGCTGTCCTTCACAGTAGGTGCTATACTTCTTTCCTTTTACACTTTCCCATAGAAAATGAATTGATATTTCTAAAATAACAAACTGCAAAGAGTCCAAACAAGAGATGTCCATGCTCTCTTGCTTTGGAGACAGCTATGAAATCGTGACATATGCTCAAAGGCTGGAAATAACCACCATTTTTGGCTGTTCAGGCAAACTACAAACCTGGAAAATACGAAGTACTACATTTTCAATTAAAGTAGTCTTTTACAGCCTTTAAAGAACATTTGGGTTTTCTGATAAAATTGCATAAGTTGTCACCACTGCATACTAAACCCTAATGTTTTAACATAAAAAAAATATGGTAAAATTGATTTACCATATGCTATTTTTAAAAGTGTTTATATTAAAATTCTCATATACCCAGCAGTAAGTAAAATAACTTTGTTTTCCGATACTAATAAATAGCTTACCACACACAAATGTAAGGTCTAAAACCTTCCTCTGGAATGTTTGAGGTTCATAGAAAATACTTCATTTATAGAACACAAACTATGTGGACTTCACTTTCTTTGAGCTATGGTTTTACTTGACCTGCCACAACTGAAGAAGGGAAGCTTTCAGCTGAATACCTGCACATTTCCAACTATGTGACAAGCACCAAACAGGGTAGGTAATTTGTCTGCCTTGATGACTTTTTCTCAAGGACCAGACAATACTTCTATCTTTGGAAAAGCAGACGGGAAGAAATTGTTACTTTTATTTTCATGAACCATGCTCTTCACTTAAATTTGTAATTATTTATATTTTTTTAATTTGAATGTAATCTCTATAGAAAGCCCATTAAAAACATGCTAAATTTATTACGGAGTTTCTGTTAACAGCAAAGAGGAAGATCTTATGATCAGCAGGTCTTTTCTAGTACTCTGCTCCTCTCATTGTTCATAATCAATTCAATCCAAAATGATTCCCATCTTTGGAGAAGTAATTTCATAGAGTAACAGAATAGTTTTTGTTGATGGGATACCTGGAGATCATGTCACCAGATACTCTTGTAGCTCTTCCCCATGCCTGTTCCCTGCTTTTCTGCTTTTGAACATGGACCAGAAGTGCTGTGTAAAGTTTGTTACTCCTTTGAAAAGTCTCCACTCCTACAAACTCAGTTTTATGGTTCTAACACACTGGAGTTCACAGTCACCCTGTTGCTGAATACTACATTGCTATTTTTTTTTCCTTGATCCAACTCCAGGATTTACAGTTATAGGCAAAATTCCTGTATGCATGATCTTTAAATTCGAACTACTGAATTTCATCCTCCTTCTTTTAATTCAGTCATTAAGTCCATCAAGTTTTTCTAATATATGCCTAGAAGCTTCCTTGAATAAATGACTTGAGAAAATAATTTGGGGATAAAGAAAAACTCTTTGTATTTTTGTGGGTAATGATAACTCAGGGCACAGAGAATGAGGGATAAAAGCATGAAGCGATTCCTGTTGCTGAATAGGAAAAAGTCTGAAGTATTTGACTGTTCCTGATAGTCAGTCCCTTGAGCTCAGTCTAAGACCTTGATCCTCAAGCTCCTATGAATATATAAATGCTTTCACCATTAGCAGGAAGAATTCCCTACTCATTACTGTACTTGGCATAGAAACACAAATAACTGGTAAGTGTGTGAGTTTGTAAGTGCATAAAAAAGAGATCAGAGGAGTTGTCTCATACATATTTTAAAAAGTAAATGTCAAGATGGTGAGCTTAGTTTTAATTTAGGACGTATCATTAGTGTTTTCTGTGTATTTATTCATTTATGCAAGTTACAGCAAGAAGGATGAAAATATTTATGGAGTAAAAAAAACTTGTTATGGCGTGAAATACAGTTGCATCGAGATGTCTGCAACATGTTGAGTTTCCCCAGACTATTCCATCATGTCTTACTACCTAGTTTGCTTCCACAGAGTGATTTTGTATTTTAGTTCATGGAAAGGACACCTTTAATGTCACTGTACAAACAAAGGACAAACAGCACATGTCTGTCCACAACTTTGAAGGAGGACAGGATCCATAGATTTCAAAGCTGGGGAATACACCAAATTTACTGAGTGTAGTAAGGAAAATCCTGGGTCTACTTCTGTTTTTGCTGGTGTTACTGCCGTAGGCTGGTGTAATTCCATTGATTTCGAATGAGCTACCTCTTCTTGCTAGGTTAAGCAAGAAAAAAGCAGCAGGCTTTTTTTCCATGACAGGACAATCAGTTATTCCTGTATTTCAGATAAGGGTAGTAGAGACCTGGACACTGAACTGTTTGTTAACTTAGCATGCTATTTTGAAGCAGAAATTGTAAATCCGCAAGCTCTAAGCCCAGGAACAATTATACATTATGTTAATTGCTAAATCCTACAACAGCAGATGACTGAGAGTCTAACAGGGAACACTCTTACTTTCCCCACAGGAACACGAACAAAGTGACAATGTTGACCTGAGAAGGCAATGCTCTGTGCCCAGGTGGAGTGTCTCTGACAACGGGGACGAGGAGAGTCCCTCAGCAAGGGGACACCTTGCACACCTACACCGAGGTAAAATGGTATTTGCAAATTTGTCTTTGAACAGTGTGTACAGCAGAGTATCTTCCCATCAACTGAAAATGATACTGCAGGAAAGGAGCAGATTAAATATATATAAAGCAGAAATGTAAGACGGAGTCTTTAAATTAAAAATGCCAGACAGTCAGTCTCCGTGATCCCTGGTACACAGGGTCATTTTTGGTCTGTACCAACTGCCTTGAATAAAGAGGCCGATGAGACAAACCTAGCAGTAAGTCAAGCTGCCCAGCTATACCTGGGAGTATTTCCCATTTTAACGCACAACCTGGATGTATCCCGGCTCAGGCTGGATCCCGAGTGACCGCACTGCACTGCGTTCAACCATCGGTGCCCTGCGAAAGCATGCAAGGTGCACATCACTGATGGGAGCCTGTGTATGGACGGGAAGCAACCTACATCGCTGGGGAACCAATATACACAAATCCTACCGAACGCACTTTTCACTAAGCATTGTCAGGTTTTGTGCAACAAAATATTTTGAGAATATTGGAAAGGTTTTTGGACATTTAATTACATAATGGGATTTCTTTAAATCAACTTTCAAAAATATTTTTTGAAATAAATATGAAAACAAAAATGTTTAGTTATATCTTCAGTGATCATGGAAACCAAATGTGTGAGGCAGGAAGAGAGAGAAGTAACTTTCATGAAAAATTTTTGGTTTCGAATCAGTCATGTCACAGAAATCTAGAGCTTGGAAGAATTATACACTGAAAAGTGCAGCTCCAATTCTGCACCATGTGTATTTCAAATTGCGGTGTATTTACTGAACCATCTTTCCTTACTGAAAGCAATCCAATTACCTGTGATGGCAAATCATGTATGCATGTGCCTGCAGTATGCAGTGTTATTTTGCTAACTGCAACAGATTTTTAATGTTCACATTTTTATAATTTTCAGATAAAGGTTGGATTTTTTTTAACATGAGAGTTCAAAACAACATTTGGAACTAGATGTAGTGCTACAAAGAGAAACCTCATGACTCACAGCATGTCATCTCTTGAGAACCGCTTTTCCATGGTGATAAATTTATCAACAAGGTTTAGAAACTTTTCACCGTGGCACATTTTTAGCGCACAAACAAGAAAACACTTCTCCAGCTGCTCCACACAGCTTTGTGGATGCATATAGTCTTTTTGCTTACACATACATTTAAACTAGTTTCAGGCTCTGTAACTGACTGCCTGAGCCTTTTTGTTTGGAAATACATGGTCTGCATAATTTTATACTTTATCCATTTGTTTCTCACACCACAGGAGTTAAGTGATAATCTGCCCAAAGGGAGGAACCAGCCACTCTGGAGAGCCAGTGCTGCCAGCCTGGGCACGTGCAGACAGTCCTGCCTGCCACACTCACAGCTCATGGGCGAGCAGCTATTCAGATGACTACTTGCAGCACTTCTACCAATATTTTGTCCAAAAAATAAATAAGATAGGTAAGAATAGAGATAGAAAATATATGTTGATATTTCAGTGGAACCGAATCTAGGACCTGTGTGTAAATATAGATGCCACTTTACACCTCAGTAAAATTGATAGTACACCTAATTGCTTGCAGGATCTGAACATTAGGAGGTATTTGTATGTATCAGCGAATTAAAAAAAAACAGCAAAAAAGTGTGTTTAATGTAATCACACATTGTTGCTTGTATCAGGAATGGTGTGGCCAGCAGGAGGAGGGAGGTGATCGTGCCCCTGTGCTTGGCACTGGGGAGGCTGCACCTGGAGTACTGTGTTCAGTTTTGGGCCCCTCACTACAAGAAGGACATTGAGGTGCTGGAGAGTGTCCAGAGAAGGGCAGCGAGGCTGGTGAGGGGTCTAGAGAACAAGTCTTATGAGGAGCGGCTGAGGGAACTGGGGTTGTTTAGTCTGGAGAAGACGAGGCTGAGGGAGGGCCTTATTGCTCTCTACAACTACCTGAAAGGAGGTTGTAATGAGGCAGGTGTTGGTCTCTTCTCCCAGGTAACTAGTGATAGGACGAGAGGCAATGGCCTCAAGTTGCATCAGGGGAGGTTTAGATTAGATATTAGGAAAAATTTCTTTACTGAAAGAGCTGTCAGACATTGGAACAGGCTGCCCAGGAAGCTGGTGGAGTCCCCATCCCTGGAGGTGTTCAAAAAACGTGTAGATATGGCACTTCAGGATATGATTTAGCAGGCATGGTGGGGCTGGGTTGATGGTTGGACTTGATGATCTTAGAGGTCTCTTCCAACCTCAGTGATTCTGTGATTCTATGATTCTATCATAAATATCTTCTTCTTCATTACTTATTCTATAGGCTGTGAAAATTAGCACAATAGCCACGCAGAAGTGCCTTTGCTTTGATGAACTCCATTTTGAACATAACTGGTTTTTGTTTGGTTATTTTTTAGGGAAGGAGGAAAGTGGGAGTTTAGCTATTTTTTTGTTTTCAAAGTAAAGTGGTTTTAATTATCAGTAAGGGCCATTCAGATGCACCCATGGAAAGCCTGAGGTCAGCTGTATTTAGGAGCTGGGGTGTGGAAGCCGACCAGACTCACTTTGCTGGGCATGGAGCTCCCTTCATAAAAGCTGTGCAAGGCTCCCAACACCTTTGCATTTATCTAGCCCATCAGGATACTACATTTTACCCTCCTCATGCATTTTTAGAGCCATAAATTTAGGTTCTAACCTGGCACAAGTTTTCTCAGGGGTAGACTACCCATGCAACACTGCGATGAGTGGGACTGATGTTTATCCTGGCCCATTACTTGTGAAGACGGACTGCCATGTATTTTATTGTTCATTCAGCTGGATCCAGCCTGTTTTGTTTTCAGTGTCAAAAGCAAAAGCTTTAAAAAAACCCCAAATAAAACTGGTAAGTAATGCAGAGTAAGTGGCGGGGAAGAATTAGAGCGGAGAGGCTTCCTGGCCAGGCTCCCCAGAAAACGAAATGTGACCCAAGAGAGCTCTGCTCCTGATGTGACTGCAGCTGCTTCTCAAGGCAGTGCATTTCTTCAAGTGGCATTTAGTATTTTCTTGTGAGAGGCCCTGTGTAGGCACATAAGACCGTATTAAGCACTAATGATGTGTAATACATACATCACAGTTCTTGCACATACTTAACTATGTGTCTTGATAAAAAAGACTTCAGGATGCTAAATTTAAACGTGTTGATAGTAGTTCACAAGTTTGTAGTCTCATTTAACAGCGGGCAACGAATGGGAAAGAAGTGTATAACACAGTCACACATATAAACAAGATAGCTATGCATAATTTGATGGGTCTGAATCTTTTAACTTAGTCGTGATCTACATATACTCAGTCTGACTTTTCTTTGATCTAGATTTTCTAAAGCTAATTCTTTTCTTGTTTTTCCTCACAGCACAAACCATTCCTGAGTATCTTACAGAAAACTGACCTGCAATCCTATCACTGAAAAATGGAATCTACAGTGCTGAAGTAAACCAAAGCACATCAAATGCATAATGCTATTTTAAAAACAAAATCAAACTGAGGGCTTGGGGAAGGAAATAAATATTTTAGTGGCAATGAAGTTATTTATTCTCTGAAGACAGTTCCTCTAAGGCAGCTGCACCAGCCATTAAGGCAATTATATTTTTGCCATTTTCATAAGCTGCTTGAGAAATAATTTTTCTCCACTAGATTAATGCTGTGTCAGTTCTCTACAAAATCACTTCTGACTTAAGGGAATTTTGGAGATACATGTTGCATAATTATGGAGGTACAATCTTGGGATTTACTTCTTTATTATTTCTTTAATAGTTGTTTGGGTGGGACAACTTGGAATCCCACAGAAACTTCTGTGCCCCTTAGTTTGCTAATTTCCTGACCTAAGAGGATGCCATAGTAAGATTTCCCTAAGCAAAGAAGTGGTGAGTCTGCTTGTGATTAAGGTAAGTATGTTTAGCTTCGCTGCATCTATCTAGCTTGTTGTAACTTCAGTACAACTGAAAATGAGGTCAACTCCAGAGGTCCTCCCTGAGCAGTACCATAACACTCCTGCTACTTCTAGCAGCGTGCTGCGAATAGACAGAATAATTTTGTTATATTGTGACAGTCTGAAGACACATGGGAGATGATGTTCGTAAGTATCTAATAAAACATTGCTCCTTCCCACCAACACGAGTTCATTTATAGACCAGCCACAAAACCAAATTCTGAATTACTGAAAGGAAGTTAGAAGAATGACCTTAGGCAGGTATCTTGGCAAAGTGGCTCTTGAATAGCTGCCGCCTGGCAGGTGTTCGCAGCACCTGTGTTGCAGGCCCACGTCCATTCCACATCGTGCCAGGCTGCCCGACCCTATATAGCCCATAATGAGAGATGGGCATTTCAAGACTATTCAGACTGCTAAAGATACGAATTACCCTCTGGAAGTCCTCTCTCCATCATCTACACAGTGAAATATTTGCAGAAGAGCCAATACAGTACAGAGTACAATATATTTAAGCTGTTTTATATTCTCTTCCCCTGGCAGCTTTAAATTAGGGCTATCTGTTTTACTGCCTTTTTCCTCCCTTTAAGGAACCCAAACTTGCTGTTCTCTGATTCCAGGGATACAACTGCTTTGGGCGTTTTATTTTGAGCTTTGCACACTAACCTAACCAGTCTGCACATTCTGACACACTTCCCTGAATCAGCTGAGAATGGCTTTATTCCTATTCCTCATTAGCACAAGATAAATGTATATTTTTAAAATGAGGGTGACAGAGAGGACTAACAGGCAATGAATCAATTAACAGGTCTTGGTGGGGTTATTTGCTTAACCAAAGTGAGGTAAAATACTTCACCAAGGAATAAATGCAGTCCATATATTATAGCTGTGTTGTGAGGCTGATATTTAACTTCTTGGCAATCTGTGTTTATGCCTGTAAGGAGAAAGATTTATACTGCATATTTAAATAATAAACTGTTTCTTAAAATAGCTTCCAAAACAACATGGTGTTCTCTTCTTTTTTGTTAGTGTTAATATACATTGTTTTATTCAAACCAACGGAGTAACGCCTGCTTTCATAAACTAAGAATCTGGTCTGGAGTTTTCGTATCTGCTGACATCTGTTGTGTGCTGATGTTAGGGCAAAGTGTTTATCGCAGGACATGTATTGCCCTGCAATTCCTAAGTTTATTATTGGTACTCATTTAAAAGATAGCTACCTTGCACGGGCAAATAAATTTTTCTGCAGTACAGCCCTCACAGCAACATTCTCAATCCTGATGCCTTTCCTTTTTTTTTTTTTCCTATTTAAAAATACCCTGATTGCAGGGTTAGTTGGATGTAATACCCAACAAAGCTGCTAACACTGAGGTTCTCCCCATGATACCAGCAGGCTTACTGAGCTGAAGCATGCTGGAGTAATAGTCTACACCTGAAAAGCCATTTGACAATGATGACAATTTTGTGTGAGATAGAAATGATGGGAGATTCCAGAAACTTTCCCATTCTGCATGGAAAGAAAATTGAAGCTTTACTATTTTAAATCCAACAGAAAGACTCAGTAACCCAGAATAGCATGGACAGAAATCCAGCAGCATGTGAAAACTCCTGTTTTGGTGCCTGGTCTTAATGGCATAGCAAAGGGAGTTTATCATGTCACAGGAACGTCCTAAGAAGTACAGTGTATTTTAAGGATTTTTGTTTTTTTTTTGTCTCACTGTTCAGTTTTAGTTTGAAACTTCCCACAGGCTGTTCTCTTCCTCTGTGGCAGAAAGGGGCTCTAGGATTGGGCATAATCCATACTAATGCAGTCTGCATGAAATAAGGAGCAACAGTCTTCTGGCTTCTCATAAAAGAGGCCGTAGCAAGATCAGTGATGATTAGCAAAGATTAGGTTATACTACAAATGTTGGACTAATGCAAATGCCCTTGTGGCCTGTTTCTAACAGATCCATATAGCTGTGCTTACCATGGCAATTACGTATTTTATACGGTCTGCTAATGCAGGCATAAACTGCTTGTAGCACGTACTACTATAAAGCTGTTCAGATCTGCCCATTTGCCAGAAAAAAAAAAAATCACTTTTAGACCTCATTGTTCACATTTACCTCATCTATCACATTTAGCATTTTGATTTTGTGAAAATGGTGAGAAGTCACACTAGTCTTTTCTAAATCCTTGTCTGGTAAGTACAAACCTTTGCAAGCTGTACAGGAAAATAAATTACAGAAGGATGTTAGACCATCTGCTTTTTATTATCTTCTTACAGGAACAGCAAAGATGATGTTATTAATCCTACTAATACTGTAAATAGAGCCAATATAAATATTAAAATTAATAACTATTAGGTTTAATATTTATTAATAATTTTTAAAGTAGTGGTAGATTTCCAAACTTTTAAATATCACTCAACTGGGAAACACTGCACAGTAAAAGTCAACAATGCAAGGAAGTAGCAGATTAAAATGTTCACATCAAAGTTATGTCAAGTAGAAGTTGGGCAAGGCATTTTCAGCACAACAATAAGGAGCTGCTGAAAAATGTGAAAGAAGTGAAAAGCGGTGAATTTGTTTGTTTGTTTTTGTAAAGAGAAAACTCTGAGATAGCATTTTAGCTCAAGGACTACAGTCTTAAATATTAAGAAACACACAGTGAATGACTGAACGTACAAATAGGTATTACGTGAACGACTCCTACACTACAGACCTAGTGAAGTGAAGGACCATACCGCAGGAGCCTCAGCCACCCACAGTAATCCCACTCGCCCTGACCAGAGCCCGTTTCTGCCTCCAGCAAGTGTTTCTGCCATGGCGCCTACAGCAGGACACTTCTCTTTCCCTTTCCTTAATGCCTCAAGTACTTTAATTTCCTTAAATACCTCTTGATGTGCTTCTGGAAAGCACGCGCAATATAAAATTGCTTTGAGATTCTCTGAATGTTAGCATGGGTCAAAAGGTGGTTATCTATATCAAAGCGTCTCAAGGAGAGCTCTCTGTTTTGGACCAGTCTTCTGGCCCAGCGCCAGCGGGACGTACCTGCGCTAGGTGACAGCCAGCCGGCCGCTCGGTGAGGAACAGCGGTGCGAAGCTGAAGCACTCCGAATTGCCCTCGCAGAATCTGTTCACTTTTTTTCAGTAAACCATAAAACCGAAGTAGTGTGGAGAGTAACGCCCTGTGGTGTGTATGGGGAGGCTTTCCCCCTCTGCCCTCGAGCAAGCATCTGTGAACAGCTGTGCTCAGTTTACTACAAGGGGAGCTGCCATTGCCAGACAAGTTCGTGTCTTCTCTGAAACCTTCAGCCCAGCCTCAGTCCCTCTCCAGGGCTGCTGGGACTTGCCCTGCATTTCTTAGGCCCACTCATGGTAACACGACTCCATTTATAGTGACTTTAAAAGTGAAAGCCTGGTATTAACCAGTTTTGTTGTTGGAGAATTTGTATTTGTTGTCGCTGATGACCTGTGGCAGCCACGGAGGTGAGCGGGCCCGTGCCGCTCCCCCCCGCCCCGCCAGGCCTGCCACCCAGGCCAAGGCTGCCGGGCTGCTTCTCCAGAGCCCGCTCCGACGCGTGGCTCACGAACACACACATTAACATTTTGCTTCCCCCAATGTCATTTTTTACTGAAGGACAAGTATTGTTCACTAAATATGACTCACTTCAGTCCTCAGCTAACAAAAGAAAGGGTATGAATGATCCTGAACTGCTGCAGTAGTTAGTCAGCCAGCTGATTTCTAACCTCTGAGGACAGCGGTTTGAGGTGAGCCGGGTAATCACTGACACAACATCCTCCAGGATACAGGTCCTCACAAACAGATGGTATATGGCAATGCTTTACAGTAACTACATTTGCTTCTACAGTTATCATGCCCGAGCCACAAAGCAAAGGACAGGAAAACTTTTGCTAGTTTAAATACATTCCTGGTACGGAGCAGGCAATGGCTTCCTTTTTAGGCGATACAAATCTGAATACAACGGGAAAATATTCTTCTGAGAAAGGAGCCAAGGGCTGAGTCAAGCTTTTAGAAAATGTATAAAGAAAGGAATCGTGGATTGCTCTGGATGGAAGCTGTTCTCCATTCTACCTACAAACTGCAAAATACAGCAGTTTTGTATCCTCTTCAGAATCACAGAATCACAGAATCGTAGGGGTCGGAAGGGACCTCTGTGGATCATCTAGTCCAACCCTCCTGCCGAAGCAGGGTCACCTACAGCAGGCTGCACAGGACCTTGTCCAGGCGGGTCTTGAATATCTCCAGAGGAGGAG